>Ga0247694_1000005_pt1 | contig 143563 bp, 115 predicted proteins | sample CNK35_metaG_FD_182736 | JGI IMG/M metagenome (GOLD analysis project Ga0247694, IMG submission 182736) | Soil microbial communities from Purdue University Martell Research Forest, Indiana, United States - CNK35 | ecosystem: Environmental > Terrestrial > Soil > Temperate forest > Bulk soil...
GGTGTGGGCCGCGCGCTGCAGCACCGGCGTTTAATTTCGGAGAATAGAAATTACCAGCGCAACCTCGAACAACTGGTGGAAGAACGGACCGCGCAGCTAAGCGGCACCCTCGCGCAACTCGAACAATCCTACGACGACACCCTCGAAGCACTCGGCAGCGCACTGGACTTGAAGGACGCGGAGACCGAAGGACATTGCCAGCGCGTCACTGCGTTTACGATTTCGATCGCGAAAACGATGCCCGTGCCAAATCCATACCTTCCGGTGCTGGCGCGCGCGGCCTTTCTGCACGACATCGGCAAGATGGCCATCCCGGACATGATCTTGCGCAAGCCCGGACCGCTGAATGACGACGAGAAACAGGTCATGCGCAGGCACTGCCAGATCGGCTACGACATGCTAATTCGTATTCCGTTCTTGCGCGACGCGGCCGAAATCGTGCTGGCTCACCAGGAGTTTTTCGATGGTACCGGCTATCCGCGCGGCTTGCGCGGCGAACAGATTCCGCTCGGCGCAAGAATATTTACGATTGCCGATTCGCTCGACGCCATGATTAGCGATCGACCCTACCGCAAGGCGCTGCCAATCGCCCATGCCCGCGAAGAAATTCGCCGTTGCGCCGGAACCCAGTTCGACCCCAAAGTCGTGGATGTTTTCCTCTCGATTCCCGAACAACACTGGATAGACTTGCGCGAAAACCTCGGCTCTCCGTTCCGCCTGGCGCACCTCAAAAGCCTGCAAACGACCTAAGTTATCAATCCAAACGGCTTCGAAATGAAAAGGGAGGCTGAAGTTCAGCCTCCCTTTCGTTGTCGTGCTCGATTCTGCAATTAGAACTCGTAACGCAAGGCGAACTGCATGACGCGAGGTGCGCTGTGAGTCGAAGTGATGATTCCGAAGTTGCCCGTGCTGTTCAAAGACGCCGAGGCAGGTCCGTTGAAGGACGGATGGTTAAAGGTGTTGAATGAGTCCCAGCGCAACTTGAGCTTCTGACTCTCCGACCAAGGCAACGCAAAGGTCTTGATTACCCCCATGTCAACTTGGGAATAGCCGGGACCCTGCAGCACATTTCGCGTCCCGACAGCGCCGCCTTGGGGGAAGGACAAGGCAGCCAGCGCTGCGCTTTGGTCCGCGAAGTATTGGAGGTTGCCGCCGGAATCAGTGTGGATACCCGGCTTCAACCCAGATGGCGACCCGGCCAAGAGCGCAGGGGAATCCAGAGTAAATGCCGTCGGGAAAGAACCCGTCCGAGCACTGAAGGGATACCCTGATCGGCCCGCAATGATGCCCGACCATGTCCAACCACCGACGATCGCATCGAATGCGCGAGACATATTGCGGCCAAAATGGCGCCCCCTTCCAATCGGAAGGTCGTAGATATAGTTGAAGTTGATCGTGTGCCGAGCGTCAAAGTCTGAACTGGAGCGGCAAACCCGCAGATGCTGAAGATCACATACGAGACCCGCGCCAGAACCGGTGTAGGTCACGTAGTTGTTCGCAATCTCAGAGACGTTGTCAATGGAGTGCGAATAGGTGTAGTTAAAATCGAACTGAAGCCCATTCGAAATTCGCTTGCGCAACGTGACCTGCAAGGAATTGTAGTTCGAGCTGGCATAGTTCCCGATATAGCCGTTCGCAGCAGTCTGAGCAGGCAAGCCGACGTTCGGCTCGAGGATGCCCCCCGCGATGGAAGCAAGACCCCCGACTGTGTCCGACAGGTCGCCTTTTGCGATGAGATTGCCGAAGATTTCCTCGGTCAAATCCGTACAGTTGGCGAATCCAAAATCGGCACAAGTTACGCCTGGTCCAAATTGTGTCGCGACACCTTGGTTGATTTGGTTCTCAAACCACGGAATCGGCGCGACCGAACCAACGGCAAACTGATTCTGCATCTGGCCGAACGCTGCTCGGAGGAACTGGCCCGACGCCGGATCCTTAAAGTCGGTAATCGTCGCAGCGTCTCCTACCGCAAGCAACCGCCGACCGAGGCGGCCGACATACCCAGCTTCGAGCAAGAAGTTTCCGGGCAGTTCTCTCTGAAAACCAAAATTGAGCACGATGGCATAGGGGTTCTTCGCGTTCCGATCAAATTGGAAAAATGAAGGAAAACCTCCATTAATCGTTCCAACTGGATTTCCGCCAGAATCCAGATTTGGCGTGTTCGGCGCGGCCACACTTGGAGCAGTCGGGAAAAAGCCGTTCGACGGAAACGTATTCAATCCGGCAAACCGCGGATCGTTCAACAATGCGGCGGTGGGGTCTCCGGGAACACCAAATGGGTTGTTCGCCCCAGAGTCGAAGAGGAAAGTATTCTGGTCAAGGCCAAAGCTTGCTCCGCCAGCGATGCGATCATGAAGGAGGGAAGCGCTGCCTCGAATGGATGTTTTTCGGTCTCCGAGGATACTGCCAAGTACACCGCTTCGAACGCTCGGATTGTAGGCAAAGCCGATGCGCGGGCCGAAGTCCTTGTGATCAGGGTTGTAGTAGCCCGGCGCGTTGTTTGCCGCACCACCCAGGCTGTAGCTGACCAGTGGTACTGCGCCAATCCCGCTGACGCCAGCAAGGGCGTTCTTTACGCGATCAGCCAAATACGTATTTTCGTTCACGCTGGCGACAGATTGAAATCCATTTACTTCATAAGGGACCGAATGGAGGTCGTAGCGTAGCCCGAAGATCAGCGTCAGGTCGGAACGGACCTTCCACGAATCCTGCACGTAAAACTCATATTCGTTGTAGTTGAAATCGCGGTTTTTGCCCGTGCCATTTGGAAATGGATTACCTGATTTGTCATAATTAAAATTCGTAAATACTGAGGAATACCGGCCGAGGAGAAAGGGAAACGCGCCGTCCCAGTTGCTTATAGCGGACGGATCAGAATTCAAATCGGAAGGCCTCAGGGTGTTCCCTGGAGTATCGAGCGTCTGGTTGAATCCACCCACCAGGCCGATACCAACAAAATTGAAGTCGTTCTTAAGCGCGCTAATTTGCCGAATGAACTTTATATCGGTTCCGAAGTCGAAGGTGTGCTTGCCCCTTGTCCACGTCACACCGTCCCGGAATTCTGGAACCGGCACGTTTCTCGATTGTGACGACGACCCCAGAAACGGACTTGAGATTGGTCCGCCGAACGTGAACTCATTCGGGAACGATGGACTCTGCGTAACCGGGAAGTCCAGAATCGTGCGAACTAAGCCGACTGAGGCCTGATTGATAATGTTGGCGGTAGGAGTCCAGGTCCATCCCACGGAAAGGGCGTAGCTATTAAATTTGTCGCGAGAATGGGGTGCAGTGTCGCCCGGAAACGCGATAATGTCAGTGTTGAAATCGTCGTCTACACCTTCCTTGGCGAGGCTTCCGTGAAAGAAAAACCGGTTGTTTTCACTCAGCGAGTAATCGACTCTCGCGGTGTATAGGTTCACCGTTTCATGGGACGGGGCGGTGAACCGAAAGCCCTCGGAATTGACGCCGTCGCCACCTGACGGATCATTGGGTTCGGGATAAGGACGCGAGCCAATAAAGGAAAGCAACTGAGAATTCGGCCCCACGCCTTGCGGATCGAACGAGGCGACTTGCGAGGGTGACAGCACGGTAATGCAATTCGGTGCCGTGTTTAATCTTGCGGTTCCATCGCACCCAGGATTACTGTTGATGTAGGCCAATGAACCTGTGCGCAGGGCGTCAGTCGGTACCGCCCTCTCAATTTGCTCGGACTGTGCGCGGCGGAGACCCTCGTAGTCGAAAAAGAAGAAGAGTTTGTCCTTCTTGATCGGCCCGCCCAAATTGCCTCCGAACTGGTTCCGAATCAACGCCGGACGCTTCACGCCGTCCCTGTTATTGAACCAATTGTTCGCAGCGAACAAAGTATTGCGATGATATTCGCGAAGGTTCCCGTGCCAGTTGTTACTGCCTCCCCGCGTAATTAGACTGATCTCCCCTCCGCTGCTTCGGCCATAGTCTGCGGTCTCGCCCGCCGTTACGGTACGAACTTCCTGCAGCGCATCGATCGATACTGGGATAGTGGAAGTGAATGCCTCGCCCGTCGCCTGGTCATTAATATCGAGGCCATCCAGAGTAATGTTGCCTTGATCGCTCCTTGCGCCAGTAATGGAGCCGGCGTCATTCACACCCGCCTGCAGCTGCATCAAGGTCGCGGCATCCAAGCGAAACTGGAACGGCAGATCGTCTACAGATCGCGAACTGATAACGTTGCCCACCGTCGCGTCGGTCGTATTCAGTGTCGCTTCCCCGGTCGCCTGAACCTCGACGCTTTGCGTAACGCTTCCTAGTTCCAGAGCGACGTTCCTAGTCTCCACCGTGCCGACGCCGAGAATCACATTGCTCAGAACGAACTTGCGGAATCCGTCCTTCGTAAATGTGAGCTCAAATCCGCTGTCGGGAGTCACGCGCAAAAACTGGTAGTAGCCGATATCATTCGTCGTAGTAGTCGCGTGCAAGCCCAATTTGGAATTATCCAAGGCGACAGTCACGCCGGAGACTGTTCCACCCGAGTTGTCCGAGACAACGCCGCTCACCCCGGATGACTGTTGAGCCATGCTGACGGCTGCGAAACCAACCAACGCCAAAGCGCACAATCCAACCACCCTCAGAAACGCCTTCATGAACCCCTCCGAATCGCTCTCGATCGAGAGCTTCGCCCAAATTTCAGATATTGTTACAGCAACTAGTCAACCATATACATAAGGCAGCGGTTGAAGTAACCGCAGAGTATGTGTCTGAAACTACAGTACTTGCCGTAGCAATCGTCGTCCGACGAACCCAAATTCATAAATTTAGATTCGGGTTTGTGTACTTCCTCTGAATTTTGGAATGCGCCCCGAAAAGTATTCAGGGCTTCTAGCCGGCTCATGCGGCCCAACTTGCGACAGAAATGCCGCCAATAGAACAAAGTGTCACAAGCGCGCAAAAAACTAGCCAAGGGCAAATCGAGCAGTCTCCGAACCGCTTCCACTTCGCCGCAACTGTCGTATACTGACGACGAGTCGCACAACATGACTTCATCCGTCCCATCTATCGCGGCCACGGAATCCATCAACCAGTTTGACTTGAGCGGACAATACGCTGCCATTGGCGCAGAAATGCGCGCCGCCGTCGAACGCGTCCTTGCGTCGCAGCAACTCATCCTGGGCCAAGAGGGTGCAGCACTCGAAAAGGAACTTTCGGCGTTCTGCAGCGTGGCGCACGGCGTCGGCGTCGCCAGTGGAACCGACGCGCTGATTCTCGCCCTGCGCGCGTGCAATATTTACGCTGGCGACGAGGTGCTGATTCCCACGCTCACGTTCGTCGCAACCGGCAGTGCCGTCAGCGCGCTAGGCGCGAAACCGGTTTTTGCCGACGCGGATCGCGCAACTCTGAATCTCGATGTTGCGGACGTCCGGCGGCGAATCACCACGAAAACGAAAGCCATTATCGCGGTCCACTTGCACGGACTTGCCGCGGATATGGATCCTCTCCGCGAGGTCGCGGCCGAACGCCGCATTCCGCTCATCGAAGACAACGCGCAGGCCATCGGCGCGACTTACAAGGGCCGCCGCACTGGTTCGCTTGGCGACATCGCGTGCATCAGCTTCTATCCCACGAAAAATCTGGGCGCGGCCGGAGATGGCGGCATGATCGTCACGAACTCCGCCGAACTCGACGCGCGCCTCCGCACACTGCGCAATCACGGACAGGCGTCGCGTTATATCAGCACCGAACCGGGATGGAACAGCCGCCTCGATGAAATTCAAGCCGCGATTCTGCGCGTGAAGCTCCGCCATCTGGTGGAATGGCAAAGAGCCCGCCGGGCTAACGCCGAGAAATACGGAAAGCTCCTCGCAAACGTCCCCGGCATTCGCACGCCCATTGCGCCAGAAGGCTACGAGCACGTTTTCCATCAATATACGATTCGCTGCGGCCGGCGCGACGCGCTGCAGAAGTTCCTCGCAGACCGAAAAATCGGCAGCACGATCTACTATCCCGTGCCGCTGCATTTGCAACCGCTCTACGCAAGCTTGGGGCACAAACCGGGCGACTTTTCCAACGCCGAACACGTTGCCGGCGAAATTCTGTCTTTACCGATGTATCCGGAGTTAAGCGAAGAAAAAATCGGCCGGGTCGCAGCCGCCGTCGCGGAGTTCGCCCAGTCCTGATCGTTCCCGATTCTTCCGATTACTTGCCTAGATAAAGCAAAGCAAGCAGAAACACCCACAGCGCATCCATAAAGTGCCAGTAGTACGACGTCACTTCCGCGGCTGCGACGCGCGTTACCGTAGCTGCGCCAAACTTCCGACATCCAACGTAGAGCAAGGCGCAAATTCCGCCCAAAAGGTGAACGGCATGCGCCACGGTGAATACATAGAAAAACGCCGCGCCCTGGCTCACGCTGCCGTAGACTCCGGCGCTAACCAGCTGCCGCCACGCCAGGATTTGCCCCAGTACAAACGTCATTCCTAATGCCGTAGTGAGCAGCCACAAATTCTTGAAGCCGCGTTCATTCGTGGCGCCAAGGCGTTTGCGCGCCGCTTCCAGCGTTCCGCTGCTGCTCAGCAAAACAATTGTGTTGAACCACAGTAGTGCCGGCAGAGGAACACCCTTCCATTGCGGATTCTTCATTCGAAGCACAAGAAACGCCGCCACCATTGCCATGAAGAAAACCAGTATCGCGACCATGCCCAGCGCAATAGCAATCGCATATTTCCGCGCGGATGAGCCGCCCGGGACGCGCCGTCCGCCGCCTCCCGAATCGCCACCCTCGCGGCCCGCAGGCGGCTTCCCTCCCCCGCCGATGTCCTCGATGATTAGTTCAATGTCGTCCAGTACAGAAGTTCCCGGCATATCCTCGTCTCATCCAGCTAAGTTTTCTTAACGCAACTTGGCCAATTCCTCCGGCGCAAGATGTTGCGGCACGAAATCCTCGCCCGCGAGCGGAACACCTAATTCGTACGCGCCACGAAACACAACCGGGACACCGCCGCGAAAATTCTCGCCGGGCGGTGGCGATGCGACGGACCACTCCAGGGTCGTCGCGCGCCACGGATTTTTTGCGTGGCAAGGCTCTCCGCGCAACAGGCTCCAGAAAAAATTCACGAAAAACAAAACTTGCGCGGCAACCGTGGCGAGAGCAACGACGGTCAGGAAAGTCCGCAAACCGTGGATTGCCGCAACGGAAGTGACATTCGACGCGCGATCCACGAGGCCCAGCCAGTGCATCGACATGAACAACAAATATACGCCCGCGAAAGTCAGCCAAAAATGGAGTTTCCCCAGCGTTTCGTTCAATCGCCGCCCAAACATCTTCGGGAACCAGAAAAAAAGCGCGGCTAGAATCGCGAATGTCGCCGCAACGCCCATCACCAGATGGAAGTGTCCTGTGACCAGCGCGTCGCCTGTGCTGCCGCCCGCGAGTTCGCGTCGTGCCAGAAAAATTCCAGACAATCCTCCCGACAGGAACAAGGAAACAAAACCGAGGGAGAACAGCATCGCCGTCGTCAGGCGAATCGCGCCGCCCCACAGCGTCCCGAACCAGCAAATCAGCAGCAACGCCGACGGCGCTCCCAGCGAAGACGCAAGCATCGCAAAAACCAGCGGCGTGTACGGATTCAATCCGCTTGCGAACATGTGCTCGCCCCAGATGCAAAATCCAAACAGCCCGGCGGCGCACAGCGCTAGCACCGCGAGTCGCTCGTTCCAAAGCGGCCGCCGCGAATAAATCGAAAGCAAGTGTGTGACGATTCCGAAACACGGCAACATCGCCACATACACTTCGGCTTGCGCAAAAAACCAGAACCAGCGCTGCCAGATGCTCATGACGGAAACGGACGACTGCGCCGCCACGCCAAAGAAGTGCGTCCCTGCCAAACGATCCGAAAAAAGGAGGACGCTCGACGCAGTCAAAACGCTGAAAATCAGCAGGCTCAAGATCGCCGTGATGAACCACGCCCACACGGTGATCGGCAGCCGCGGCAGCGTCATTCCGCGCGCACGCTGCTCCAACACGGTGACGCTCAAGTTCAGCGCCGCCAAAATCATTCCGCCGGAAAAGCAAACAACGCCAAGCAGCCAAAGCGTCGATCCTGCAAGCGGCGCCAGGAATGCTGAAACCGTGATTCCGACGAGCGAGGCAGCCGTCATCCAGAATGAAATGCCGCTCAACAGCGGAAACGCCATTTCTCGCGCGCCGATTTGTAGCGGAACCAGGAAAAATCCGAAGCCGCATTGTGGCGCCGCTGTCAAAACAAAAAACACCATCAGCGACCCGTGCAGCAGCGTAATCGCCGCATAACCTTCGGACGTACTCGGTGCCGTCAACGATCCCGCCGCCTGGCGCGAAAGTTGCACCCGCATGAACAACGAGAGCGCCATGCCTGTTACAACACTGAGCTGCGCCAGCCAAAGAAATCGCAATCCGACCGATTTGTGATCGCTCGAAAGTATTCCGCCGAACGCGCCGCGCGGCCGCCCTGCTGCCTCGTCTCCAAACTGGTTGTCGAGCTGATTCATGGCTGTCACGACCGCGGCTTGCGGCACATAGGATACATCCGGAGCGCGCTGGAAGTGAGCTGTCGCAAGCAAAAGTGAAAAAAACAGGTGGGAAATTACGAAAGCATTCGAAAAAGCTTGGTGCGGCAGAGAGGACTCGAACCTCCACGGTATTGCTACCGCCAGCCCCTCAAGCTGGTGCGTCTGCCAATTCCGCCACTGCCGCACAATGACGCTAAGTTCATTCTAGCTGCGGCGAACGTTGCCCGCAACCGAATCAAAAAAGGTAGGCTACTTTTTCGGAGGAGCCGGTGCCGGAGCCTGTTGCTGCGGCTGCTGCGTCGCAGGCGCCGATGGATTCGGCGCAGGGGTCGTTGCCGGGGCTGGCGTAACCGGTGCTGGCGTCGCTGGCTTGGTCGCAGCCGGTTTCGTCGTATTGTAAATCGCCGATCCGCCCGTATTGGCTGTGCGATCCACCCGCAAAACCAGCGCCATCGCGCAAACCATGAACATGATCGCGCACCACGTTGTCGCTTGTGAAAGAATCGTCGCCGCGCCACGTGGCCCAAATGCCGTCTGGCTGCCCGCTCCGCCGAATGCGCCCGCCAAATCCGCCGCCTTGCCGCTTTGCAGCAACACAACGATGATCAAAACGAGGCAGTTCATCACGAAAAACGCCGGCAGTAACCAGGAAAGCCAGCGGTTGTCGGCGACCCTCCAGCCCACCACGATGATTCCAAATCCAATCAGCAGCGAAATTCCCCACTTCATCCAACCAGGCATTGCTTACTCCTAATCTTTTCTGAATTCCCGGCACGTGCCGGTCTTACGGGCAATTCACAATCTTTGCAAAGCTCTGCGCATCAAGGCTCGCGCCGCCTACGAGCGCACCGTCCAACTCTTCCTGCGCTAGCAACCCCTGAATATTTTCAGGCTTGACGCTGCCGCCATAGAGAATCCGGACGGCTGAGGCGTGTTCCGCAGAAAACTGATCGGATACGCACTGGCGCAGGAACCGGTGGGCTGCCGCCGCGATTTCCGGCGTGGCCACCTTACCCGTGCCAATGGCCCAAACAGGCTCGTATGCCAACAGAATACGGGAGAACTCCTCAGGGGTCAATGAACCCGGGCCAGCGATAAACTGCTGACAAAGCACGCCTTCCGTCTTTCCCGCCTCCCGGTCCGCCAGCAATTCGCCCACGCAAACGATCGGCGTCAGCCCGGCGTCCAGCGCCGCTTTCGTCTTCTGCGCAACGCCCGAATCCGTCTCCCCAAAAAACTGCCGCCGCTCGGAGTGCCCAATAATCACGTACTTGCACCCGGCATCCGCCAGCATCTGGGCCGAAACTTCGCCCGTAAACGCGCCCTCTTTCCGCCAATCCAGATTCTGCGCGCTAATCCCGATCTTCGTCCCTTTAGCCGCCTGCACCGCCACGCCGAGCGAGGTGTACGGGGGCGCAATCACGGCGTCGCAATGACCGGCAGCCGCAATCAGCGGTGTAAACGCATCAAAAAACGCGCGCGTCTCCGCCTGCGTCTTGTACATCTTCCAGTTCCCAGCCATCACGCGACGTCGCTTCAGGGTACTCATCGGTTGGTCAGCGCCTCAACGCCGGGTAGCTTACGTCCACCAAGAAATTCGAGCGACGCTCCGCCGCCCGTCGAAATGTGCGAAATCCTGTCCGCCACGCCCGATTGATGTGCGGCCGCCACTGAATCTCCACCGCCGACGATCGAAATGGCTCCAGCCGCCGTCGCCGCCGCAACCGCTTTCGCCACTTCCAGCGTGCCTGCGGCAAACGCGGGCATTTCGAACACGCCCATCGGCCCGTTCCACACAATCGTCTTGGCTTTCACAATCTCTGCCGCGTAGGCCGCAATCGATTTCGGCCCAATATCCAGACCCATCTGATCTGCCGGTGTCGCCGTCACTTCTCCAATCGTCGCCGGAGCATCCGCCTTAAACTCCGGCGCCGTGACGTGATCCACGGGCAGCAACAACTTGAAATTCTTCGCTTTCGCATCCGCAAGAATCTTCCGCGCAAGATCCAGCTTTTCGTCTTCGACCAGCGATTTGCCAATCTGCAATCCCTGCGCTTTCAAAAACGTATACGCCATCCCGCCGCCAATCAGCATCGCATCGGCAATCTTCATCAAATTCTCAACCACTTCAATTTTGTCGCTGACTTTCGCGCCGCCAATGATCGCCACAAACGGTCGCGCCGGATTTGTCACCGCTTTCCCCAGATACGCCAGCTCTTTCTCCATCAACAAGCCGGCAGCCGCTTTCTGCACAAATTTCGTAATCCCAACTACCGATGCGTGGGCCCGGTGCGCCGAACCAAACGCATCGCACACAAACAATCCGTCGCAAAGCGCCGAAAGCTGCTTGGAAAACCCTTCGTCATTCTTCTCTTCTTCCGGATGGAAGCGCACATTTTCAAGCACCAACACTTCCCCGTCGCGAAGTGCCTTGCTCTGCGATTCCACGCCCGGCCCAACGCAATCTTTCCCGAACGCCACCGGTCTTCCGAGCAACTCCTCCAACTTTTTCGCCGCCGGTTGCACGGAATACTTCGGATCGGGCCCGCCCTTCGGCCGCCCCAAATGGGACGCCAGCACCAGCCGCGCGCCCTTTTCCATTGCCAGCTTCAACGTTGGCAAGGTCTCGCGAATCCGCGTATCGTCCGTAACCACTCCATCTTTCAGCGGCACATTGAAATCCACGCGAATGAATACACGCTTTCCACGCAGCTCCAAATCTGTAATCGTCAGCTTGTTCATGGTTGTCTTAATCTTTGGTTTTCAGTCACCAGTCGCCAGCTCAATTCCTTAAAGCGCACGCAACCTTAACACCGCGCTCGCTCCTGAACTGAAGACTGACGACTGATAACTTACCACTTCCTTTAAAACTTGCTCGCCATCAACTTGATCAAATCCCGGCACCGGCAGGAATAGCCCCACTCGTTGTCGTACCACGCCAAAACCTTCACGCACTTGTCGCCGACCACCTTCGTGTATTCCGAATCGACGATCGATGAATTCGAATTGCCTTTGAAGTCGGCGGAAACCAACTCTTCTTCGGTATATCCAAGAATCCCTTTCATCGGCCCGTTCGCTGCCGCCTTCAACGCCGCGTTCACGGAATCCTTCGTCGCAGCCTTATCCACGAACACGGTCAGGTCCACAACGCTCACGTTCGGCGTCGGCACACGCATCGCGTAGCCGTCCAGCTTTCCTTTCAATTCCGGAATCACCAGATGCAACGCCTTCGCCGCACCCGTCGAGCTCGGAATCATGCTGATCGCCGCCGCGCGCGCCCGCCGCAAATCCTTGTGCGGCAAATCCAGAAGCTTCTGGTCATTTGTGTACGAGTGAATCGTCGTCATTGTGCCGCTGTGAATCCCAAACGTCTCGTGCAGGACCTTCGCCACCGGCGCCAAACAGTTTGTCGTGCACGACGCATTCGAAACCACGTTGTGCTTCGCCGGGTCGTACAACTTGTCGTTCACGCCCAGCACAAACGTCGCGTCCGGCCCGTCCGCCGGCGCCGAAATAATCACCTTCTTCACTGTCCCGCGCAGGTGCGCCTTCGCTTGCTCGCCCTTCGTAAATAGTCCCGTCGACTCCACGACAATGTCCGCGCCGACGCTCGGCCAGTCGATCGCCGCCGGATCCCTCTGCTTGAACACCTTAAACGCCTTGCCGTTCACCGAAATCGAGTCTTCCGTGTGCGTAATCGTGTGCGGCAAATTTCCCAAAATCGAGTCGTACTTCAAAAGATGCGCCAGCGTCTTTGCGTCCGTCACGTCGTTCACCGCAACAAATTCGATATCCTTGTCATCCAGCGCGGTTCTGACGATATTGCGGCCAATGCGGCCGAAGCCGTTAATTGCTACCTTGATGGGCATGCTGCCTCCGGTGAGATTTGTATTCCGGTGCGGCACTCAGTGAGAACGAGCGCCACGTTTGGAACAGAAAATGCTATGGGCTGCCGCGCAAATTGTCAACGCAGTGCGCCCCTAAAATATTTATAGCAGGTAAAAAAGAAATACACGGTGACGTACGGCACAAACAGTCTCTAACCCGTTCCCGACCCGTGACACGAGGGACTTCAAATCCGTCAAAAACGTCAGTCAATCAGTTCGGAAACTGCTTGATGCTGCTCACCCGATCCCCGATAAACCGCACAAAAATCGTCTTGGCCGGCGGCGTTCCGTAAATCCAGTCCTCAATATCGTTCCCATCGGTGTCCCGTTCGCGAACCTTGTGCCCGGGCTTCCCAATCGCCGCCACAACCATTTCGCGGTCCATCCCGATCAGCGGCCGCCGGTCCTGGATCGCTTTCTTCATCTCCGCCGGCAACGTGTCAAACCACTGCACCGAAGCCGACCGCTGTTTCGAAAAATCCAGCAGCGGCGCAAGCAGCTGCTTCAGCTCGTCAGGCGTCAGATCCGGAATCACTTTGCTGAATTCCAGGATGATCGTGCTCCCCATCCCGGGCTGCAATCCCGGCGGACCTTGATTCTCGGTCGTCACCTTGCTCGTTGGCATCGGTGCGCCACCCATGCCAATCTGCAAATGATCCAAAAACCGTTTCTTCCCGCGCCCGCCACCATTCACGTCCACCCAAATCGCGTGGTCGTGGAAATCCAGCTTCGTAATCTGGCAGTTGTCGCCCACGTGGATTGCCGCGCCGTGCGTCGCCACTGCCCGGTCCAGAATCTCGCTATTTAACGGCTTATCCGCGTACATCTGAAATCCCTCTTTGCCCGCGGGCAAGGATTTCGACGCTTTCGCAAATTCTCCGGAAACAAAACGAATCAGCGCCAGTTTCGATTCTTCCTGCAGCTTGTCCGCTCTGTGCGCGGGAGCCTGCGGTGTCTGATTCGCGTCGCTCTTCGGATTGGCGGGGAACAGCGGAATCTCTTCGCCAAACGTTACGGGCGCCGCAGGTTGCGCCGGTTGCTTCAAGTTGTACACACGCGGAACGTCCGCATCTGCGAACAGCACCAACGCGACCGCAATCGCGAACCAGTTCGACATAGTCGGTAGCTTAGGCACTCCTGTTTACCCGTAAGGGCCTGAGCTCTTTGCTTTCTCACCCGCCGCCGATCGAGATGGCAGGCCGTCCCCAGCCTCGTATTCTACGATGCCGCCTCCCTCTTGGGTAGATGTTCGGCTGTGCTTCGGCTGCGTGAGATAGTTCCCCTGCGGGGGCTTGGAAGAATTCAGCGGAGTTCAATTCATTTGACTTCAACTGCGTCGTTCAGCCCAACTGCAACGGTCACGTTCGCGTCCTTCTGACTTTTGGTAGGCCTTCCCAAACCTGCATTCTTGCCAGTCATGGTTCCAGGGCCCGCACTCCGTTGCAAGGACGCCGCCTCGCGCCCCAAACCTCGCACCAAGGTCAAGCCAAACACCAAAACATGCCGATTCGGCGGCAAAGAAAAACTCAGCGCCGTCTTTTTCGGGTCGAGCTTGAACGAGTACCCATAGACGTAAAACGTCCGGTCATCTCTTCCCCCGCGGCTTCCGATCCGATACGGGGTCCTTGCGACCTCCGATTCGCCGCTAAAATACCGTGGCGTATACCAATCGCTGACACTCTGCGTATAGTCGGCCGAGCTTCCGTCGGAATACATGACCGCGAATGCCTGCGATTCCTGGTTGCCGTTAACGCCGATCGCCAGCATCCTCAGTTCGTCGTACTTGCCCGGCACCAACGCAACCGTCCGGCTGGTCACGGCGTCCGGTGCATTCGCCGGCCCTAGCCTGAACGGAACTCCGTCCCAAGCCTTTGTTTCGCCCAGCATCTCCGCCGGAAACGCGTAGCCCACTCCATCCAGACTCTTTCTCGAATCAAATTCGGCGTCAGACGTATAGATTCCCGTCGCGTTGTAAGCATGTGAAAGATCGACCGGGACGATGCGCCTTTGCGACAAAGCGTTCGGCGGATTCTTGGCGGGCGTGGCTTCTCGAACGGGTAAAACGCCAGCCTTCGCTTTGGCTTCCGCCTTTCCTGCCACCGCCTCATGCGATGGAGCGGGCATAACGCGCGTCTGCATCGTCCTCAACGGCGGCGGTGGACCGAATCGCAAAATTCCCAGCACCGCAATTCCAACAACTGCCGCGACGCCGCCCCACAACATTCGCCTTCCCCAATGCCTCCCGGCTTCTTCAATGCCAGTGCGCTGGCTGCGCAAAACCCGCGCCGCCGCGTCCGCCGACTCCGAACCATTCTCCCTTTTCAGCCGCTGCAAATCCGTTCGAATCTCGACCGCCGATTGATACCGGAATTTCCGGTCTTTCTCGAGCGCCTTCACAATAATCTCTTCCAATCGCGCGGGAACCTGCCGGTTCAGCCGCCTCGGCTCGTCCGCGGCGCGAGTCAGAATCGCCTCTCGCACCAACTCCGGATCGTCACCGCGGAAGGGCAAAACCCCCGTCGCCATCTGATAAAGCGCCACGCCAAATGAAAACAGGTCCGCCCGCACATCCAGCGTTTCCCCTCGCACCTGCTCCGGAGACATGTACGTCAGCGTCCCCATCGCTTTGCCCAGCACCGTGATCCCGCCTGCTCCGCTTTGCGCCGGCCTCGCGGTTCCTTCCCCGTGCTGCTCGGCAGCCCCGTCCGCGGTCAGCTTCGCCAAACCAAAATCCAAAATCTTTGCGCTCCCCCGTTTCGTCACAAATATGTTCGCCGGTTTGATGTCCCGGTGAATGATTCCCTGGGCATGAGCCGCGCTCAGCGCATCCGCAATTTCAATCCCCAACTCCAGCGTTTCCTGCAGCGGCAGCGGCTTGCCCGAAATGTGATTCTCCAGCGTTCGGCCATCCAGAAACTCCATCGCAATGAATTTCTGGACTTCGCTTCCTTCTCCCGTCGCAAGAGCCAGCTCGCCAACGTCATAAATCGTGCAGATGTTCGGGTGGTTCAACGCCGAGGCCGCCTGAGCCTCCCGCCGAAACCGTTCGAGCGCAGCGGCATCATTTGCTAGCTCCGATGGCAGGAACTTCAGGGCCACCGCTCGGTTCAACCGGATGTCTTTGGCCTTATACACGACGCCCATTCCGCCGCCACCCAGCCGCTCGAGTACCTGATAGTGTGAAGACTTTCCGCTGACTTGGCTTGTACGCGCGGCAATTGGCTCGGAAGGACCCGTCTGCTCGACCGTCGCCTCCTCGAATTGCACCGGCACCATAAACCGGTACCCGCGCCGCGCCAGCGTCTCAATAAATCGGGGTTGTTCTGCAGAGTCGCCGAGCGCCTGTCGTAACCGGTTCATCGCCGCGCTGATGCTGTGCTCGAACTCGACAATCGTATCGTTCGGCCAAAGGCACTTTCGCAGTTCCTCTCGCGTCACCACATCGCCGGGTCGTTCCAGGAGCGTTTTCAGAATTCGGAACGGCTGATCCGGCAGCCGGACCGTCTTGCCGCCTTCCGACTGCAGCTCACCCGCACGAAAATCCAGCCGAAAACCTGAGAAATGCACCGCAACCGGGAACCGCGGGGACACCTGCATACTTGGCCTCAACCTCTTTGTACTCTACGTCGCGGAACAGGACAAGGTTCCAGCTTCCAGTAACTTAGACTGTCGTCGCCTCAATTTGTCAGGAACCATTCCCAATTCTTCCGTCGCTCGCGCCGAATTGAACCTAACTGATTGAATCTGCTCCACATCCGTTCGTGACCTGCAAATGAGGTCGTTATGAACCGGCTTGCATGGAAGCTCTTCCATCACTGGCCCACAGTCGCCCTCGCCCGGCACATGGCGCAGCGGAGGGGCACATGCAATTCGGACTTCCACAACGACTATTCGTTTGCCTGATGAGCGCTCCCTTCGTCTGCCCTTTTCTATCGGGCGGCACATCCCTCGCGCAGAACCCCGTCACCCACACGCCCTCGGCCCCGCTCGCCAAGCTGACCCTCCGTGTCTACAACTACGCCCGAACCGACCCAGCCTCCCTCACGAGCTCAGAGAAAGTAGCGGATGCAATTCTGGAAAAAGCAGGAATCGAAGCCACGTGGATAAACTGCCCCCTCTCGCCGAAAGAGGTGCAGGCGTATCGTTCGTGCTCTTCAGAAATGGGGACCGCCGACCTGGTATTGAGAATCCTTCCGCGCCGCATGGCCATCAAGTTACGCCACCCCAACGAGCCACTCGGTTTCGCTCAGGTCTGCGGCGAAACCGAGCCAGCATGCGAATTCAACATCTTCTACCACCAGATCGAAGATTTGGCGACCAAGGGATATCGCGCAGACCGAATTTTGGGTTACGTCTTCTCACACGAGATAGCGCACGTCTTGCTCGGCCCCTCCCATTCCGAACAAGGCATCATGCGCGGCGAATGGACTTCGTCGGACTTGCAATACATCACGTGGGGCCTGCCCCTCTCCTTCACCGCCGATCAAACCATCAAACTCCGCCTCGCCCTCCTCCGTCGCTCCACCCCGTCGACTTCAAACGCCACTACCCAACCCTCCCACGTCGCACCGTAGTCGAAACACGCTCGCCAAGGCTCATCCCACCGCAAGCCGAAACTGTGTTACCGTCTCGGTGTACGAATGCCGGAATAAACTGGAATGCGCTTCCGTCAAGTTGCGGCCATTGTTGTGTGTTTCTTCTTTTTCCCGGGTTCAGCCTCCTGGCCTCGTGATCCCGGCCAACAGCCAGCTCCCCAGCCCACGCCCCCGAATGCGCCCTGGGACGATCACTTTTCGGATGCCCCCTACGTTTTCGACTTTATTGAAAAGCACATCCGCCTGGAAGCCGACGGTCGCGGCCAGCGCGATACTACGTTTCGCGTCCGAATCCAGTCCGAATCTGCGGTTCGCGAATTCGGCCTAATCGTCTACTCGTATGCGTCCAATTTCGAGTCACTCGAGGTGGATTATGTCCGGGTAACGAAGCCGGACGGCACAGTGCTCGAAACCCCGGCTTCCGATATTCAGGAACTTGACAGCGCTGTCAGCCGCGCAGCTCCCATGTATACCGACGAGCGCGAAAAACACATCGCCGTCAAATCTCTCGCCATCGGCGATGTCCTGGAAGGCCATCTTCGCTGGATCGTCCACGATCCCATGGCGCCCGGCCACTTTTGGTACGACTATTCTTTTTACCGTTCCGGAATCTGCCTCCGGGAAACGCTTCAGATTGATGTTCCTGCAAATATCCCCGTGAAGCTTCGCAACCCCGGCCCACAACCGTCCGTTCGCGAAGAACACGGCCGTCGCCTTTACACCTTCACCACAGCGCAATTGAAAAAGCCGGAAGAGCCGAAGATTCCAGTCTGGGAAAGGAATTACCATGGGGCCCCTCCGCCCGATTTGCAACTCTCCTCATTTCGATCCTGGGAAGAAGTCGGAAAATGGTTCGCCTCCCTGGCACAGCCTAGAGTTGCCGTAACCCCTGAAATCAAGATCCAAGCCGAAGAAATCACCAAAGGCAAGAATTCTGAAGAAGAAAAAATAAAGGCTCTATATAATTTTGTTTCCACGCGCTTTCGTTACATCGGCGTCGACCTCGGCTACAGCCGCTACACTCCTCATGCTGCTGCAGAAGTTCTCGTCAACCGTTACGGCGACTGCAAAGACAAACACACCTTATTCGCTTCGCTACTTCAGGCCGTTGGCATAACTGCGTATCCCACACTCATCAGCTCGCGGATTCGCATCGACCCATCAATCCCTACGGCAAGCGTTTTCGATCACGTCATTACGGCAATTCCCCGCGGCTCTTCCTTCCAGTTTCTCGACACCACGCCGGAAGTGGCTCCGTTTGGCCTTCTTTCTCGGACCATCCGCGATCGTCAAGCCCTCGTCATTCCAGCACTCCGCGATGCTCGTCTCGTTACAACGCCTGCGGATCCTCCATTCCCTTCCTATGAGCGTTTCCACATTGACTCTTCAATTGACGCCAAAGGAACGCTCGACGCAAAGATAAGCCTGGAAGACCGGGGCGATGGTGAACTAGCTCTTCGGACCTTGTACCGAGCCACACCGCAGAATCAGTGGCAGCCACTCACGCAAAGACTTGCTGTAGGCTTGGGTTTCGGCGGCGATGTGAGCAATGTCAATGTCACTCAGCCGGAAGACACAGACGAGCCTTTCACCGTCGCCTTTTCATACCACCGAACCGACTACCCCGACTGGAAGAATCACCGGTTCACGCTTCCCATGCCTCCCATATTTCTCTTGAATCTGAATGAGGAACAGAAGCTATCGAAAGATCCGCTACCCCTGGGGACTTTGCAGGACCTAACCTACGAAGCTTTGCTGAAGCTTCCTGCGGGCTTCTCCGTTTATCCTCCGGCACGAGTGGAGCAGAAGAATGACTTTGCGGAGTTTACTGCCTCTTTCGTTCTTGAACGCGACTCGCTCCGAGGAGTCTTTCATTTCAAAACCACCGTTCGTGAAGTCCCGGGCACGGAACGCGCCGAGTACACGGCCCTGACCAAGACGGTGGACGAAACGGCTCGCCGCTATATCTTTGTTAAGTCGGACTCCGGGCCGAAAGATGCGGCTGCTCCGGCGGCGGCCTCGGGCGGCACCAAGGAAGCAAGGATTCTGGGCGCCAAACCGGAAGCCTCCGCGGCAAACTCTTCTCCGAATACCGCCAGTCCCGCCAAACCTCTTTATGACGCCGCGGTTAGAGCTCAAAAAAACACAAACTATGCAGTCAGCGCCCAATTGTACGAGCAAGCGGTGGAGCAAGACGCCAAATACGCGGAAGCATGGAACAACCTCGGCTACGTTTACTCGAGACTCGGTCAGCATGCAAAGTCAGAGGCGGCACTTCGGAAAGCGCTTGCCCTGGACCCTTCCTCCAAATTTGCTCACGTCAATCTGGGCAATGCATTGACAGGACAAAAGAAATATGAAGAAGCCATTCCTGAGTTCAAAAAGGAACTCGAAATAAATCCAAAAGACAATCTTGCTCACCTGAATCTTTCAGTAGCTTATGTGTTGGGCCGTCATTACGAGCAGGCCATTCCGGAACTCGAATTATCAGCGGCCAATTACCCAGACAATCCTTCCGTACAATTTAATCTGGGCATTTGCTATGCGAAAATCGGGCAGCCAGAAAAAGCAGTGTCTGCGTTCATTCGCTCGGTGGAGATTGAGCCTACTGCGGACCGGAAAAACGTGGTCGCTTATCAGATGGCTCTCAACAAACTCAAGCTGGATCAAGCCGAGAAGTACATTAAGTCCGCTATCGACCTGGAAGTCTCCAAAACAAAAGATCTGTCTCTCGAAAATCTTTCGAATGATGACATTCGCGTGGCGTCCGCTCTTGGAGCTTTCTGGGACACGCTGGGCTGGGTGAAGTTCCAGCAAGGAGATCTCCCCACTGCTGAAAAGTACTTGCTCAGCGCTTGGCGTTTGAGGAGCATCGGTGAAATAGGGGATCACCTCGGACAGGCTTACGAAAAGGAAGGACAGAAAGAGCAGGCGGAAAAGTTTTATGCGATGGCCCTCGCCTCGCCCGGCCCTATGCCTGACACCCAAACTCGTCTCTCGGATCTAGCGGGAACCAGCACTGAAGCGGAACGAATAACGAAATCGGGAAGTACGCAACTCGCAGAGGACCGCACGATCGAAATCAATAATTCCACAAACATAGAAGGAACGGCGGAATTTTGGATTCTTTTGACCCCGGGGCCAAAGGTCGATTCCGTGAAGTTCATTTCCGGCGATGAAGCCTTGCACGCCGCTACAACGGGCCTGCAAAAAGTGGTTCCTTCCGACTCCTTTCCAGACAGCTTGGATCTGAAACTATTGCGCCGCGGAAAATTAACCTGCGTGACGTCTCCCCGGGTGTGCCGATTCTCGTTAACATCGTCGGAAACAGTACGCTTGGCGAACTAACGGACAGTTTCGAACTTGGGCTTGCAGCCCCCCGTTCGAACTTTTTTCCACAAATCATTCGAATTACCTGATAACTAATATATTTATTTATCTAACGCCGTTGTGGCAAGATTACAAAAAAGCGGTAGAGGGGCCGGTCCTGGTACCTGTTTATCCGAGCTCCAACGCTCTCTTGCCGCCGGTCACGCGTCTCTTACCATTCCCCGGTGACATTCACCTGAACCCCCGACCGGTCAATTCGCATCGGCAGCAATTGTCCGCCCGCCGCCGCCACCGCTTTCTCGACATTTTCCCGCGCGTCCGGCTCGATCAGCAGCACCACGCATCCGCCGCCGCCCGCCCCGCAAACTTTTCCGGACAGCGCTCCCTGCTTCCGCGAGTTTTCGATGATGCGTTCCACCGTCCTTGTCGAAATCGTCGGCAAATTCTTTTTGCGGAAAAGCCATTCTTCGCGCATCAAGCGGCCGGTCTCTTTCCAGTCCGCCTTTTCGAGCGCGCCCCGCATCGCTTGCGCCACTTCGGAAATTCGCTCGAGATTTCCCATCACTTTTCGTTTCCCGTCGATGTGCGCCTTGAAAACTTCCCAGTTGTTGATTCCGGACTGCCGCGGCTTTCCTGTGTAACAAAGCACCAAACGCTTTTCGAGTTCGCCAAGATCGACTCGCAATTCCACGCGCCGCTCGCCGCCCGGCGGCAATTCAATCGCGGCCGCACCGCCAAACGCCGGCGGATAATGGTCCTGCGTTCCCGTCGGTACTTTGATCACGATTCCTTCCGCATCGCGGCTGATGTGGATCCAATCCACTTTGCTCTTTCCCGCAGAAGTAAAGCGGTCCAGCGCCGCGCAAATCGCCACGGCCATCGCGCTCGAGCCGCCAATTCCCGCGCCCGCCGGGGCTTCCGAATCCGTCGTAAGAGTGAATCCGCCTTCCGGCCGGAAAAATTTTGCAATTTCCGCGAGCAGCGGCAACTTGTAGTGCTTCGCCTTCACCATCGCGTCGAACGAAGCAAACCCTTCTTCGCGTTTCGTATCCAGCGACACCAACCGCACTTTTTTGTCGCCGACGCCGCGCGTTTCGATCACGCAACTCGCATACCGCGTAATCGCCGCATTAATCGTCAATGCGCCGGGATGAAAAAGATAAATCGGCCAAATATCAAGTGTTCCACCGGCAAGGTCCACGCGCGTGGGTGCTTTGGATTCAATTCGCAAGTTAGCTTTCCTATTGCCAAGATTCTTACAGGCGATCGTTCTACTGAGCAGTCGGCGCGTGCTCGAAAAGAGGATAGCGTTTCGACAGGGCTGCGTTCAGGAAATTTGCGGGACGGGTGTCTCGCTGTTAAAGACTTACTTTCCAGTCGTGCCGGCGGCGCGGCTGCGCGCGATCAGCTGCGGACCTTCTTTTTTAGCATTTGCCAGCGCGGGGTTGGTTTCAAAGCAGCGCCGGCAGCGTGCTTCATACATTCCCGAAGCGCCAACCACGATCAGTTCCTCGCTCTCCACAAGCCGTTGCGTATGCACCGCCGGATTGCCGCAGCGCACACAAATCGCCAGCAATTTCGTAATCTCTTCCGCCATCGCCAGAAGTCGCGGCATCGGCTCGAACGGGCGTCCCAGATAATCCGTGTCGAGTCCCGCGACGATCACGCGCTTGCCCAGATTCGCCAGCTGCGTACAGACATCCACGATCTCTTCGCCCAAAAATTGCGCTTCGTCGATTCCCACCACTTCCGTCCGCGGCTGCACTTTCGCCATCACTTCCGAAGCCTTGTTCACGCATTCCGACTGAATACCCAATCCGGAATGAGACACAATCTCGTTCGCCGAGTAGCGTTCGTCGATCGCGGGCTTGAAAATCTGCACGCGCTGCCGCGCAAACTCCGCGCGGCGCAAGCGCCGAATCAGTTCTTCGCTCTTGCCGGAAAACATCGGCCCGACCACCACTTCGATCCAGCCCATATTCCCTTTGACGATGTCCACGCTCAACCCTCCGTAAAACTATTTCGCCGCCCAACTTATCTTGACACTCGTGCGGCGGTACATCTTTGCATTATAGAACGGCGCGAACGCGGCGATCACGGCGATCCGAAAAGAATCCTGGCGCGTGACAAGATTCCCGCTGAGCACGCCCCAAGCGCCCTGCGCGTCGCGAATGCCAACTTCTCCCGCGAAGCGATCGATCGCCACCGAAAGCTCCACACCGCGGTCCACAACTTCTTCCGCGACGGCTTCCGCAACTTCAATGCTTCCGGATCGGCCGAAAAATCCAGCGATGCCATCACTGACGTACGCCCAACTTTCCAGGAAAACGCGGCGCTGACCGTTTTCGTGAATGACGTCGAGGCCGCCTTCGACGCCGACAAAAAAATCTCCGGTTTGGCCATTCTGCGCCGCAATTCTCGCGACCGCTTCCGCGCGCTGCCGCGCGCCCTGCATCAACTCTTCCCGGCTCGTCGGCGTATGGCTCACACCGCTTTCCACTTCCATGCCGATCACTTCAATCTCTTTTTCAGGAGCGAGGAGCGGACCAAAAGAAGCGACTGCATCGCGCACCGCGCCGACCTTAGGCTTGCGCGTACTTCCCACGACGACGAGGATTTTATTCGCTGGCGAATTCATTTTCCGCGGCCGGCGCGATTGTACCCGCACGCGAAAGGAAAAGACACGGCGAATTCCGGTGCCTGAGGAAAACTTTTTTGATGATTGAGGTCCAGCCATTTCACTCGGTTCAAAGCGCCGCGAGCTCAATTCGGTGGGTTTTCGAGCGATCGGATTCGCCAATCACACTCCGCCAGCCGTTGTGAAACCTCGGCCGGCAGCGAAACTTCAAATCCAATCGTGTTGAACCGCGCGGGATTTTTCACCTTGCGCCAGATCTCAACGCTTTTTTGAAACCAGCTCTGCGCGATTTTCAGATCGGCAAGTTGCGCTACCTGACTGGAACTCTGTTTCGCTCGAGTCGAGTAAAGGACGCCCGCTTCGTTGTACGACTCCGCGAGCGTGTACAGCAGCTCCTGCTGCGGCGGCGCCGCGTTTGCGAGTTTTTCGAGAGAGGCAATCGCACTTTCCATTTCCTTCTGAGCGTCGGCGAATTTCCCCTGCGCCGTCAGCGCGCTGCCAAGTCCAGTTTCCGCCGCGCACAAATAGGTTTGAGTTCGCACATCCAGTTGCCCTCCGCCGCCGAGCGCTGTAAGGATCGCCTTGCTTTTCCCGAATTCCCGAGCCGCGTCCGCGAGCTTTCCCTGGCGCTGCAAAGACTGGGCGAACCAAACGCCGATGATGGATTTGATTACGTGAACGATCGCCGTCTGCCCCGCAACCGCAGCGGAGTAAGCTTGGGCGGCGCGGAACATCTGATTCGCTTCGGCATAATGGCCGAGATGAGTGAGCGCTAACGCCACCTGCCCACGCGCGATTACTGCCAGCGACTGAGCGGATTCACTTTTCTTGTCAAGGGCGAGAAGCCTTTCGCCGAGCGTCAGTCCCTCCTTGTAGTAACCAAGCGCATCAGCGTATTTGCCTTCGATCATGAGCGCGTCACCCACTTTTGTGATGGTGACGGCTTTGTTCAAAAAGACTCTGACGTTTTCGCCCTTGGGGTCGAGTGCTTCGAATATTTTCAATCCGCTGCGAAAACTCTCTTCTGCAAGGGACCGGTTTCCCAGCTTCAGATAGGCATCGCCGAGGGCGATATCAATACTAGCCTCCTCGGCGGCTAGACTCACATCGGAGGGCTCGAGCTTTATAGCTCGCCGATCGTAAGCGAGCGCCTTTTCAAGCACAGCGACACCAGATTCGACTGTACCTGAGGTTCCGGAGACACCATTCCCGATTCGCAGCAAACCAAAAGTGACGTAGGCACTCATGGCCTGCTTCAATATGGCAACGTCGTTCGGTTTAGAAGAGAGCAACTTATCAAACAGCATTATGGATTGGTCACAGTAGCGAATGGCCTCCGGCACATTGCCGGTACCGGCCATGTGAACCTCGGAGAGATCGGCGTAGAGCTGGGCGAGATTAAATTGGTCTTTTTCACTGTCTGGGTACATACGGACGAGCGCTTCTTCCAAGGTGAGAGATTTTTGATAGTCGGCAAGAGCGGCCTTCGTATCGCCGAGGTTGGGATGGTATGGATTCCCTTCGAGTTCCGCGATGCGGCTGTATCCGACGACGAGATCTCGCATGAGGGCGGGGTCGTTCTGCGTGTCAGCCGCGAGGGTGTCCAGGTAACCGACAGCTTTTTGCAGGATCAATTTGCGCGAGTCCGCGGCACCGGGAAGATTTTGAATCTTGTCATGGACGTCAAAGACTAGGGAGTTGGCGAGCTTGCGAACGTCGTTGAAGCGGGCATCGGCTTTGCGGCGGTTGGCTTCGGCGATGCGTGCTTCGCGCCAGGTAACGAGCACGCCCGCAATCAGGGTTGCCGCGACGAGGCTTGCGGCCGCGACTCCGGCACGGTGGCGGCGCAGAAATTTTCCGGCGCGGTAGTTCCAGGTGCCTTTACGCGCCAATACAGGATGGCCAGCGAGATACAGGCGAATGTCTTCGGAGAATTGTTCGACCGACGCGTAGCGGCGTTCCGGCTCCTTGCGAAGCGCTTTGAGGAGAATATCGTCCAGTTCGCCGCGGAGCTTTTTCTGCAGCAGCGCGGGGGTTGTGTCGCGGGCATCGCTAAAGAATTCCGGCGTCAACTCGCGTGAAGAGTCTGTGCTTGTGGCGGTTTCCGTCCGTGTGACGGATGTGCTGGGCCGGTCCGGGTCGGTGTTCGTAATGGCGTTTGCCAGCTTTGCCGGAGTACGGGGCTCCACACGGTACGGAGACCGCCCGGTGAGTAACCGGTAGAGGACGACTCCGAGCGAGTAGAGATCGCTCGCCGTCGATATTGAGTCGCCACGAAGTTGCTCCGGGCTGGCGTAGTCGGTTGTGAAAGACCGGATCTGCGTGGCGGCAACCTGTCCGGAATCGTCGACGAGTTTTGCAATGCCGAAATCGAGGAGCTTGGGCGTGCCGTCTTCGGTAACCAAGATATTGGCAGGCTTGATGTCGCGATGAATGACCAGATGCTGGTGGGCGTATTGCACTGCCGAGCAAACCTGACGGAAGAGTTCGAGGCGGCGAGGAATGGAAAGCTTGCGCGCATCGCAGAAAGTATCGATCGGAGTGCCGGAGACCAACTCCATAACGAGGAACGGGACGCCGTCGCCGGTGGTCCCACCGTCGAGGAGCCGGGCGATATTCGGATGGTCGAGGCCGGCGAGAATTTGGCGTTCGTTGCGAAACCGTTCGAGAACGGCGGCGGAGTCGGCACCGGTACGAACCAGCTTGATTGCAACTTTTTGTTCAAACTGGCCGTCGGAACGAAATGCGGAAAAAACTTCACCCATTCCGCCATGGCCGATTTGTTCGACGACCGTGTAGTGACCAATCTTGCGCCCGCGCCCCGCTTCGTTTGGTGCCTGATCCAAGAATAGCTCCCGCAACTGGGGTGTGAGAAAGGTTGGAGCGGAGGATACGAATCGTGAAAGAAGTTGTCAATAAAATGAAGCTGGACGTTCCAGGGAAAAGCAGGAAGGAGATTATGGAGCGGCCTATCGGAATCGAACCGACACCTGAACCTTGGCAAGGTTCCGTACTACCACTATACTAAGGCCGCGCATCTGACTTTTCTTTTATACCACGCAGACGCGACAAGTCACAAGGCCCGACGAACCAGGCTGTTTCTCACCGCATGAAAATCCTTGCCTTACGAGACCTGTGCGACGCGTGCGGACTTCACCACGGGAGAGTTGCGCTGGCGATCGGCAAACTTTGTGGCTTTATCCTTGTCGGTATAGACGCGTCCGAATTTTTCTCCGTCCGCGTAGGCGATCGTGACGAGCCAGTGATGGTGCTTTCTTCTCTTGTCGGTATTAAAGTTCTTTTTTTCGGTAACCGAGGACTTCTTAGCCGATTTTTTCACTTGGATTTCCACCTTGAAACAAACATGCGGCACTATCGCAAGAACGGCGAGTTCGCGCAAGTACCGATTTCAGTAGTAACGTGCGCCGAAACCGTTCGCGCGGGAGAGTTCAATGTATAGATGCGCATTGCGGCAAGTCGGGTACGCGTTACTGATTGGCATAAACAAACGAAGGGGTGACCGAATCGCCAGCAGGCCAATTTAGACTGTATATTGGCGGTTAAAGACGACCTGCCAACTATCGGCCCGGGGCTGCCCGCTTTTTTTTGAACGCTTTTTGATGAAACATTTTTCGAGTTGATTCGTCTTATTAGCAGAGGGAATGACCGGTTGCATGTGGCGGATGGGAACTAAAATGATGAACTTTCACAAACTACCGCCTGTACTGGAAGACCTCAGGAACCATACGCCTGAGCAAGTTGCGGAATTGCGCCTGTTGATCGCCAGCGACGCGCCGTCGCGGCCCGATCCACGGCGTCCCGGCTTTTTCGAAGTAGAAGGCCCGGAAAGCGTTTACTACGTATTCCGCTATCCGAATGGATCGAAAGTGCTCTTGCTGGGCGTGTGGGAACGCGACCCGGCTGCGGAACTCGTTGCCTGCTCCTGTCCGGCTGCCTAGTTCGACCTAGCTGGTTAACCGGTTAGTCCTCGTCCAATTCCAACGCTACAGAATTAATGCAATACCGAAGCCCGGTAGGATTCGGGCCGTCGTCGAAGACGTGCCCCAGGTGAGCGTCGCATTTGCTGCATTTCACTTCCACGCGGCGCATGCCGTGGGTAAGGTCAGTTTCCGTCTCGACGGCCTCCCCTCCGGCAGGTGCGTAAAAGCTGGGCCAGCCGGACCCTGAGTGGAATTTGGTCTCGGACCGGAACAGTGGCTGTCCGCAGCAAATACACTTGTAGGTGCCGGCGGTCTCCGTGTCTTCGTACTTGCCGGTAAAAGGCGGCTCAGTACCCTTCTGGCGAGTCACAAAGTATTGATTTTGCGTGAGTTGTTTGCGCCAATCGGCATTGTCCCTCTTCAATTTATCGGCCATGAATTAACCTCGCAGCCTCGCTTGCGTTGCGACGCTGATTGTCCAGTATCAGATACAGCGCAGGCAGTTGACGTTACATTTTCACACAGACATAGTGGATGGTGACCGTGAACGAAAAGTCCCCTATCGCCGCCCCGGCAGAGGCGGAAAAGAAGCATAGCGAGCAACGGCGCAGCCGACGCGCAAAGATTGCGAGGCCACTCCGCGTCCGCCCGTCCAGCCCGCAAGACGAACATTTTGAGGATATCCCGACGAGCGTGAATGCGTCGAAAGAAGGAATCTATTTCACGACACGGAAGACAAACTATTACAAAGGAATGCGGGTTTTCGTGACGTTCCCGTTCAGTTCTGCGCACGATCCAATGATTTGTGAATATGTGGCGCAAGTGGTTCGCGTGGAGAATTTGGCGGGCAATAAATTTGGCATCGCGGTAGAGCTTTTGTCGACGATGAATGTAAAGGGCGGCAAGCCAGGGCCACGCGCCTGACCGAGTTTCCTCCTCTTTGTTTCCTCCTCTTTGTTTCCTCCTCTTTGTTTCCTCCTCTTTGTTTCCTCCTCTTTGTTTCCTCCTCTTTGTTTCCTCCTCTTTGTTTTTCTTGTTTCTTTTTCGTGATTGACAGGCTGGCGGAGTTTTCTTACTCTACAGGTTCATGATTTCGACGCACCGCACGCACGGGCATCATCATCACGGCAGCAAGCCGCGTGCAGTGGAGTGTGCATAGCAGTTCCCGAGACAAGGCACTCTTTAGCCCGCTGGCGATAAAAAGCCCAGCGGGTTTTTTGTTTTTTAAGCGGGTTTTTCGGACTGCTGGAAGAGGAGGCGGAAGGTGGAACTTGCATTTGGAAAAGGCGGCGGGCTGATTCCTGCGATCGTGCAGGATTTTCGGACGGGTGATGTGCTGATGCTGGGATTCATGAATGATGTGGCGCTGGCAGAAACGCGGAAGACGGGCGAAGTGGTGTTCTTCAGCCGCTCGCGAAACAAGCTTTGGAAGAAGGGCGAATCGAGCGGGCACGTGCTGAAGGTGCGGGAACTGCGAATCGATTGCGACGCGGATACGATTTTGGCCCGCGTAGACGCGGTGGGACCGGGCGTTTGCCATGAAGGATACCGGAGTTGCTTCTTTCGTGTGCTGGATGAACGCGGAGAGCTGCGCGTGGTGGAACGAAAAATGTTTGCACCAGAGCGGGTTTACGGGCCGGAGGCAAAGCAATGAGCGGAGAGAAGTTGAAGCTGGGGATTCCGAAGGGGAGTTTGCAGGAGGCGACGATCGACTTGTTTGCGCGGGCGGGATGGAAGATTACGCTCGGGTCGAGGAGTTATGTGCCGACGATCGACGATCCGGAGCTTGAATGCCTGATGGTGCGGGCGCAAGAGATGGCGCGCTATGTGGAGACAGGCGCGCTCGACGCCGGGATTACGGGTCACGATTGGGTGGTCGAAACGGGAGCGGACGTCGAAGAGCTGGCGGAGCTGGTGTACGCAAAGCAGAGATTGGCGCGCGTGCGGTGGGTGCTGGCGGTGCCGGAGGATTCGGCGATTCGGGACGCGCGGGATCTGGAAGGAAAAGTGATTGCGACGGAAGTGGTGCGGATTACGGAGAAATATTTAGAGAAATTTGGAGTGAAAGCGCGAGTGGAATTTTCGTGGGGCGCGACGGAAGTGAAAGTACCTCAATTGGCGGACGCGATTGTGGAAGTGACGGAAACGGGGTCATCGTTGCGGGCGAACCGGTTGCGCGTGGTGGATACGGTGCTGGAGTCGGCAACGGTTTTTATTATGAATCGAAAAGCGGCGGCGGATGCGGTGAAACGCGAGAAAGTGGAAAATTTGATTTTGATGTTGCAAGGCGCGATTGCGGCGGCGAGCAAAGTGGGGCTGCTGCTGAATGTGCACCGAGATGATTTGGAGGGAGTTCTGCGCGTGCTCCCGGCGCTGAAGAAGCCGACGATTTCGGCGCTGAGCGATCCAGATTGGGTGGCGATCAACACGATTATTGAGGAAGCAGTAGTGCGGCAGATTTTGCCGAAACTGAAAGCGGCGAAGGCGCAAGGGATTGTGGAATATCCGCTGAATAAGATTGTGCTGTGATGAAGATACGGAAACTAACTTTGGCCACGGAGAAGAAGATTTTTGCGGCGCGCGCGGCGCGCGATGTGGAAGCGGAGCGGGTGGCAGCGGAGATCGTGGCCGACGTGCGCAAGCGCGGGGATAAGGCGCTGTTTGAATGGACCAAGAAACTGGATGGAATTGATTTGATTGCGGAAGGAGTGTGGATTGGCGAGCGGGAGATTCGTTCGGCAAGACGTGCGGCGGACCAGGCGTTAGTGCGAGCGGTAGAGCACGCGGCGCGGAATGTGCGACGTGTGGCACAGCAGCAGTTGCCGAAGGCTTGGAGTATCGAGACTGATCATGGCGTGCGGATTTCGCAGCGGGTGGAGGCGATTGAACGGATTGGCTGCTACATACCGGGGGGAAGGTTTGCGCTGGTGTCGACGATGATTATGACCGTGATACCGGCGCAAGTGGCGGGAGTGAAGGAGATTGTTGTGGCGTGCCCTCGGCCGAATAACGCGTTGCTGGCCGCCGCGGAGATTTTAGGAGTGCAGCGAATCGCGCGAATTGGCGGGGCGCAGGCGATCGCGGCGATGGCGTATGGAACGAAGAGCGTGACGCGCGTGGAAAAGATTTTTGGGCCGGGCAATCAGTTTGTTACCGCGGCGAAGCAGATTGTGTCGAGCGACTGTGCAATTGATTTGCCGGCTGGGCCGACGGAGGCGGTTGTTTATGCGGATCGGGGCAATGCTCGATGGCTTGCAGCGGATTTGCTGGCGCAGGCCGAACATGCAAAGGATGCGGGAAGCTTTTTTGTGACGACTTCGGAGAAATTGGCGCGGGAAGTGCAGCTGGAAGTTGATTGGCTGCTGGGCGAATTGCCGTTCACGATGGCGCGCGTTTCGACCGAAATAAGTGGTGCGATTGTGGTCGCCGAGAATGCAGAAGCGGCGTTTGCGTTTATCAACCGACTGGCGCCGGAACATTTGAGTTTGCCGGACCGGCCGGAAGAGATGATGAAGCGCGTGCGAGCGGCGGGAACGGTTTTCGTTGGGCCGCTGGCGGCGCAGCCGCTTGGGGATTACGCGAGCGGGAGCAACCATGTGTTGCCAACGGGCGGGTGGGCGAGACGGCGAGGCGGGCTTTCCGCAGCCGATTTTGTGAAGTGCATCAGCGTACAGAATGTGAGCGCCAAGGGATTTGCAAAATTGGCGGAGGACGTCGTGACGCTGGCGAAGGCGGAAGGATTGCACGCACACGCGAAGGCGATTGAGGTGCGGCGATGAAAGTGAAATTGCCGGTGCGCCGGGAAATTCTGGAGCGGAAAACGTATGAGCCTCCGGCGGAAGGGCGATGGGGAAAGATCCGGCTCGATTTTAATGAGAACACGGCGGGATGTTCACCGGTGGTGCGGCGGGCGCTGAGAAAGTTGGGTGAGAAAAAGATTGCAATGTACCCGGAGGTGCTTGAGGGTACGGCGAAACTGGCGCGATATTTTGGCGTGGCGCCGGAAGAGTTGGTTTTGACGAACGGCGGTGACGACGCGCTGCGAGTTTTCTTCGATGCGTTTGTGGATAAAGGATCACGGATTCTGATTTGCGAGCCCACGTTTCCGATGTACCGGTATTACGCGGAGATTTACGGTGCACGGATCGATGTTTGCCGGTATGACGAAGCGATGGGGTTTCCGCTGCGGGATGTGCTGTGCGCACTGAAGAAAAAGCCGCGGGTTTTCTTTTTGGCGAACCCGAACAATCCGACGGGGACACTGGTTCCCTTGCCTCAGCTGCGGAAGATTCTGGAGGCGGCGCCGCGGACGGCGGTCGTGTTTGACGAAGCGTATGCGGAGTATTCGGGGCTGACGACGACACCTTGGACTCGGAAGTATGCGAATTTGTTTGTAGCGCGGACGTTTTCAAAGGCGGCGGGGCTGGCGAGTTTGCGGCTAGGCGGAGTGATTGCGCAAAAAGTGTCGCTCGACTTGGTGCGGAGGGCGATGCCGCCCTATCCGATTAATTTGGCGGGATTGGTCGGAGCGGTGGCGGCGGTTGGGGATCAGAAAACGTTGCGGGCGCACGTACAAGAGATTTTGCGGACGCGGGAGTGGTTTGCGGAAGAGCTGCGAAAGATAGGAGCAAGGGCGTTTCCGAGTGCGGGAAATTTTTTGCTGGCAGATTTCGGTACGGGTGGGCCCGCGATTTTCGCGCAACTGGAAAAGAAAGGCATCTTGCTGCGCGATCGTAGCAACGCCATTGCGCCGGGGTTTGTGCGGATTGGAATTGGGACGCGGCGCGAGATGGAGATTTTAGTGCGCGAGATAATTCGGTTGTGGGAGAAGCGCTAGATGAAACGCGTGGGGACGGTCCACCGGAAGACAGCGGAGACGGATATTCGTTTGCGAATCGATTTGGACGGGCATGGAAAAGCGAAGATTGCCACCGGAATTCGGTTTTTTGACCACATGCTGGATTTGGTGGCACGGCACGGAGCGTTCGATTTGACGATTGAGGCAAAGGGCGATCTCGATGTGGACCAGCACCACACGGTGGAAGACGTGGGGATTGCATTGGGCGAAGCGGTGGCCCAGTCGATTGGAAACAAGAAAGGGATTTTGCGTGCGGGATATTTTTTGATGCCGATGGATGAAACTTTGGTGGCGGCGGCGGTGGATTTGAGCGGGCGGCCATATTGCGTGGTGAACGCGAAAATCAAGGCTGAGCGCGTGGGGGAATTTCAGGTGGAGTTGCTGGAGGATTTTTTTGGAGGATTTGCGGGGGCGGCGCGGGCGAATGTGCATCTGCGGTGTTTGTACGGGCGGTCGTCGCATCACCAAGTGGAAGCAATGTTCAAGGCTTTTGCGCGAGCGTTGCGATTTGCGGTGGTGCGGGACAAGCGACTGAAGAATGTGCTGCCGAGTACGAAAGAGCTGTTATGAACGTTGCGATTGTGGATTACGGCGCGGGAAATGTGCCGTCGGTGGAACGAGCGCTGCGAAAGTTGGGCGCGACGCCGGAACGTGTGAGCACTGCAGAGGCATTGGCCGGCGCGAGCGCGATTGTCTTGCCGGGCCAGGGGCATTATGCGGCGCTGATCCGCGCGTTGAACGAGCGAGATATGCGGGCACCGTTGGTGGAAGCGTTGTTAAAAGGGAAAGCGTTTCTTGGGATTTGCCTCGGCTTGCAGGCGCTGTATCAATCGAGCGAAGAAGCGCCGGATTTGGCGGGGCTTGGAATCTTGCAGGGGAAGATTTGCGCTTTGCCCGATAGCGTGAAATTACCGCACATGGGGTGGAACAGATTGAATGTGCGGCGGGAGTCGCGACTACTGGCAGGGCTTACCGGCGACGACTATTTTTATTTTGCGCATACGTTTGCGGCGAGTGCGGCGAACAGCGAGACGATTGCCGCGTGCGAGTACGGCGTGGACTTTGCGGCGGCGGTGGAAGTAGGGCGAATGTGCGCCGTACAGTTTCATCCGGAAAAGAGTGGAAACTCCGGAGCAAAGCTGCTGGGAAATTTTTTAGGGATGGCGGCATGAGGCTGGCCCGGCGGATTATTCCCTGCCTCGATGTCGACGGCGCGCGCGTGGTGAAGGGCGTGAATTTTAGGGGATTGCGCGACGCGGGAGATCCGGCGAAGTTGGCGGCGCGGTATAACGCGGAGGGCGCAGACGAATTGGTGGTGCTGGATATTGCGGCGTCGCGCGACCGGCGGCCGACATTTTTGCAGACGATTCGACGGGTGGCGGAACAGCTGGCGATTCCGCTAACGGCGGGCGGAGGGATTCGGACATTGGACGATGCGCGGGCAGTGGTGGAAGCGGGCGCGGACAAAGTGACGGTGAATACGGCGGCGGTGGCACGACCGGAATTGATTTCAGAATTGTCGCAGGAATTTGGGGCGCAGGCGGTAGTGCTGGCGATTGATGCAAAGCGCGAGGGCCAACATTGGGATGTGCGCGTTCGAGGCGGAAGGGATTCGGCGCGGTTGAATGCCTTGGAGTGGGCTCGGCGCGGCGTGGCGACAGGCGCCGGAGAGATTTTGCTGACATCGATGGACAAGGATGGGACACAGAGCGGATTTGATGTGACGCTGACGGCGGCGATTTCGGGGCAAGTGAGCGTACCGGTGATTGCATCGGGCGGCGCGAAAACACCGGAGGATTTTGCGGAGATTTTTACGGCTGGGCTGGCGGATGCGGCGCTGGCGGCTTCGATTTTTCATGACGAGACGCAATCGATCCGAGTGTTGAAGAAATTCCTGGTGGCCAAAAATATCGAAGTGAGATTCCCGTGCTGATTCCCTGCATCGATTTGCAAGACGGGCAAGCGGTGCAGCTGGTGCATGGACGGCGACGGAAGCTGGCGGTCGCCGACGTGTTTGGATTACTGGAAAGGTTTAAGGGATATCCGTGGCTGCATGTCATCGATCTGGACGCAGCGATGCGGAAGGGCGAGAACAACAAACTGGTGGAGGAGCTTTGCCGGCGCGCGAAGAACAAATACAAAATTAAGGTGCGAGTGGGCGGAGGGATTCGAACGGCGACGCGGGCAAAGCGCTTGGTGAAAATGGGCGCGGCGCAGGTGATTTTTGGGAGCGCGGTTTTTGTGGATAGTGAAGTTAATCTGAAATTGCTGCGTGAGTTGAAGAAAGTAGTCTCTCGAAAGCGGGTGGTGATTGCGTTGGACACCTGGCACGGGAAGATTACAGTGCAAGGGTGGAAAAAGTCTTTGGCTCGTGCGCCGCAAGAAGTTATGGCCGCGCTGGTGCCTTATTGTGCGGCGTTTCTTTGCACGGATGTAGATCGCGAGGGGACGATGACGGGCGCGAATTTGAGATGGTTTGGATCTTTGCGGGCGGCGACAAAACATCCGATTGTTGCGGCGGGCGGGATTAAGACGCAGCGAGAGATTGCGGCGCTCGAGAAATTGGGAATGGACGCAGCGGTGGGGATGGCGATGTATAAGGGCAAGGTCCGATAGGGATTGGCGCGAGACCGTCACAACAATGCAAAATCGAAAACAAGAATCGGCCTCTTCAGAAGGAGGCCCGGCAACTGCTTAACGCAAATACGCGTCGGTGACGTATTGCTGGACCATGCGCTGGGTGTTAAAGAAAGAGCCGTTGATGGCGATGGCGTGGAGCATAACTTCGAGAAATTTGGCACGGTCGTTGTAATAGAGCGGTAGAATGACGTGTTCGAGTTTGTGATAGAGCGATTCGGCTTCACCGGCATTGTCGGTCGAAACGTCGGTGCCGCGATGCAGTTCCCCGATGGACCAACCCGTTACGCCTTCGATGTGACCTTCGACCCACCAGCCGTCAAGAATGCTCAAGCTTGGGACGCCATTGAGCGCAGCCTTCATGCCGCTAGTGCCTGAAGCTTCGAGTGGAAATTGCGGCGTATTGAGCCACAGGTCGACGCCGGCGGTGATTTTCCCGCCGACTTCCATATTGTAGTTGTCGAGAAAAACGGTGTGCACGGCTTTCTTGAGAGCCTTTTTCGCTTTGAAAATTTTCTTGATGAGTTCCTTGCCGCCACCGTCGTTGGGGTGCGCTTTCCCGGCGTAGATGATTTGAAATTTGCCGGCGGACTTGGCGATTTCGCGGAGACGGTCGAGATCGGAAAGAATCAAGTCGGCGCGTTTGTAGCCGGTGGCACGGCGCGCGAAGCCGATCGTGAAGACGTCGGGATCGAGCTTGAGACCAGTTTTTTGGCGAACGGTTTCAAACAGATCGTGCTTGGAAATGAGGTGGGCGGCCCAGATTTCTTCCGGCGGCAAGCCGAGGGCACCGCGGAGCGAATAATTGTCTTCGCGCCAGGCGGGGATGTAGCGGTCGAATAATTGTTGAAACGCCGGGGCGGCCCATGTGCCGGCATGAACGCCGTTGGTAATAGCTTCGATGAGGAATTCGGGAAACATGCGGCGGGACACTTCACCGTGTTTCTTGGCGACGCCGTTCACGAAGTTGCTGAGGCCGAGCGCGAGGTGAGTCATGTTGACGGAGGCGCCTTGGCGCGCAGCGTCATTAAGATCAGGAAAATGTGTTTCGGCTTGCAGGGCGCGCTTGAGAAGGTCGGCAGAGGAGGCGTCTTTTAAATCGAAGAAGTCGGTTTGCGCGGGAAACGCGCGAGTGAGGAGCTCGATGGGAAAACGATCGTGGCCCGCGGGAACGGGAGTGTGCGTGGTGAAAACACACTTGCTGCGAACTTTTTCGATGTCGTCGCCGTTGACGGATTTGCGGCCAGCTTTGGACGCTTCTTCACCGAGTAACTCGAGGGTGAGAAGCGCGGCGTGGCCTTCATTCATGTGATAGCGAGAAATGTCGTCGTAACCTAGCGCGCGGAGCATGCGGACGCCGCCGATGCCGAGCAAAACTTCCTGGCAGAGGCGATAGTAGGAATCGCCGCCGTAAAGGCTGCCGGTGAGATTGCGGTCGCGCTCTTCATTGGAGGGGAGGTCGGCGTCCAGAAAATAAATAGGGACGACGTGGCCACGGGCGCCGACAGCGTCGTAACGCCAGGCGCGGAGTTCTACGCGACGATTTTCGAGCGGAACGGTGACGCGGGCTTTTTCTTCTTTAAGAAAATCTTCGACACGCCATTCGACGGGCTCTTCGGTCTGAACGCCGTCGTCCGAGAGGACTTGCGTGAAGTAGCCTTTGCGATAGAGCAAGGAAATCGCGACCATCGGGAGCTTAAGGTCCGCGGCGGCGCGGATCGTATCGCCCGCAAGAACGCCTAGGCCTCCCGAATAGGAAGGCATGGAATTCTCCAGCGCAATTTCCATGGAAAAATAGGCAACCAGGCGTCTTTGTGTCGTCAATTTATCTGCCATCCAAACCTTGCTCCGACACGGCGCGGAGCTGCTAACACAGCGACCACGGGCACACCAACTTAAGACAACTATTTTCAGGGTTTCCGGGAACGCAAGCAAGGGCGCACGGGTCGAAAGGTTAATTTTTGCGAAAAACCGATGTTTTCTCGGCCCCGCTGCGAGAGGATACCAGCTACGCTCTAGACATCACCCCGAACGACGGAGAGTCACCCATGCCCGATGAGGGCCGCCGCTGGCGCCTTGGATTCTGGAGTTTGATCGTTACGCAGTTTCAAGGCGCGTTCAATGACAATGGCCTGAAGTTTTTCGTTATTTTTCTCGTGTTGGGCCAGAACCCGACACAGGAACAGAAAGATTTTTTAGTATTCATCGTCGGAAACCTTTTTGCAGTTCCCTTCCTTCTTTTCTCGATGACAGGCGGTTATCTTGCTGACCGTTACAGCAAACGTAGTGTAACCATTGGAACGAAAGTATTTGAGATTGCCGCGATGCTGTTTGGCTTTTACGCGTTTTCTCATGGCAGCAGAGTGATGGCATTTGCCGTGATCTTCCTCGCCAGCACGCAAGCTGCTTTTTTTGGACCGTCAAAATACGGACTTCTGCCAGAGTTGCTCCCGGACAAATTGCTTTCCTGGGGCAACGGCATAATAGAGCTGACGACGTTCCTAGCCGTAATTTTGGGAGCAGTCCTCGGTCCGATTTTTGCTCAGATTTTTCATGGGCGGGAGTCAACGGCAAGTCTTCTCTTTGGGTTCTTTTCGCTGGTTGGGCTCCTGGCCAGCGTTGGCATTTCGCAAGTACCCGCCTCCGATCCGGCGAAGCAATTTCGCTGGAACCTGTTCGGCGACATCGGCTCACAAGCACGGATTGTTCTTAAGGACTGCGCATTACACCTGGCGGTAGTGGGCAATACCTACTTTTGGTTTTTGGGGGCGCTGCTGCAGTTCGTGATTGTTTTTTATGGTCGCGACATTCTTCATCTCGATGAAACGCACGGCGGCTATCTGCAGGGCGCGTTGGCAATCGGAATAGGACTTGGGAGTTTTGCAGCCGGTTACCTCTCGGGAGGGAAAATCGAGTACGGCCTGGTGCCGCTGGGCGCCATTGGAATGACGGTCTTCGGATTTTTGATTTCGGCGCACGGATTGACGTTTTTGGGAGTAATGGCGCTGCTCGGCGGACTAGGATTTTCAGGCGGCTTCTTTGTTGTTCCGGTGAACGCGCTGATTCAACACCGTCCCGAAGAAAGTCAAAAAGGAAGCGTAATCGCTTTTGCGAACTTCCTCTCGTTCGTCGGCGTTCTCGCCGCGTCCGGAATCTACTATCTGCTCACGCATTTTTTCAAAGTCAGCCTGGCGACGTTTTTCACCTGGACTGCAGTCGCGTCCCTGGCGGCCGCAGCGTATGTAGTTTATTTGCTGCCGGATTCGTTGTTGCGACTGCTGCTGTGGATTGCGACGCATACCGTTTACCGGATTCATACGAAGGGCGCGGAGAACGTGCCTGCGCGCGGCGGGGCGATGCTGTGCCCGAACCACGGGTCGATGGTGGATGGCGTATTGCTGATTGCGACCACAGACCGGCCAATCCGGTTTTTGATGTTCAAGGGTTCTTACGAGCACTGGCTGGTGAAACCGTTCGCGAAAATTATGGGCGTGATTCCGATTGCGTCGAATCAAGGGCCGCGGGAATTGATTCATTCGCTACGCGCTGCGACCGAAGCTTTGAACAACGGCGAGCTGCTTTGCATTTTTCCCGAAGGGCAGATGACGCGGATCGGACAGATGCTGCCCTTCCGGCGCGGGCTGGAACGAATCATGAAAGGAGTCGATGCGCCGATCATTCCGGTGCATATTGACGGAGTTTGGGGATCGATTTTCAGTTTTGCAGGTGGAAAGTTTCTTTGGAAATTTCCGCGAACAATTCCCTATCCAGTGCACGTGACCTTCGGCGCGCCGCTTGCTTCGAACAGCGGAGCGCAGGAAGTGCGACGCCACGTTCAGGAATTGAGTGTCGACGCGTTTGCGGATCGCAGGAATCGATTGCAGACCATTCCGCGGGCGTTTATTCACACGGCGCGGCGGCATCCTTTCCGATTCGCGATGGCGGATGGACGAACACCGCGCATAAATTATTTTTCGGCGCTGACAAAATCGGTGTTTCTGGCGCGGCGGCTGCGGAAACACTGGAAAGAACAAGCGATGGTGGGACTGTTTTTGCCGCCGTCGATACCGGGCACGTTGGCAAATCATGCGGCGATGCTGATGGGGAAAGTACCGGTAAATTTGAATTACACGGTTTCGCGCGAGTCGCTGGAGTCTTGCGCGAAGCAGTGCGACTTGAAGACGACGGTCACGTCGAAATTGTTCTTGGAGAAAGTGAAAGTTCAGGCGCCAGGCGAGGTGCTATATGCAGAAGACCTCGTGGCGAACCCGGGATTGTTCGAAAAACTGGCGGCGCTGTTTGCCGCGCTACTCTTACCGACGGGGATGCTGCAGAAATTCTGCGGCGCGACGCGAAAAACCACTCTGGACGACACGGCGACGGTGATTTTCTCGAGCGGTTCGACGGGCGAGCCGAAGGGCGTGATTCTCTCGCACTTCAACATCGCGTCGAATGTCGCACAGTTGATGCAGGTGTTCATGCTGCACAAAGCGGATCGGATTCTGGGAATCTTGCCGTTCTTTCATTCATTCGGATTTACGGGGACGCTTTGTTTGCCGGCTGCGTCGGGAATTGGGGCAGTATTTCATCCGAGCCCGCTCGATTCACGTGCGATTGGCGCACTGGTGAGCCAACATTCCGTGACGATGTTACTGGCGACACCGACCTTTTTGAATGCCTACACGCGGCGGTGCACGCCCGAGGATTTCGGGAGTTTGCGGATTGTGATGGCGGGTGCGGAAAAACTGCCGGACCGAATTTCGATCGCATTCGAAGATCAATTTGGAATTCGGCCGCTTGAAGGGTATGGCTGCACGGAATGCTCACCTGTGGTGGCCGTGAACACGCTTGATTTTCGCGCGGCGCAGTTCCGCCAAGTGGGAGCGAAGCGCGGAACGATTGGGCATCCTCTGCCGGGGATTGCGATTCGCATCGTCGATCCGGAGACAGGCGATCTGCGAAGTGTCGGAGAGTCCGGACTGTTGCTGGTGCGCGGACCGAACATCATGCGCGGCTATTTGAACCGGCCGGAAAAGACGGCGGAAGTTTTGAAAGACGGCTGGTATAACACGGGTGATATCGCGACAGTGGACGAAGACGGATTTTTACGCATCACGGACCGCTTGAGCCGATTCAGCAAAATTGGCGGCGAGATGGTGCCGCACATCAAGGTCGAAGAAAAATTGCAGGAGATCGCGCAGGCATCCGAGCAAGTGTTTGCCGTCACTGCGATACCGGACGAGAAAAAGGGCGAGCGGCTGATCGTGTTGACGACTCTGTCCGAAGAGAACCTGGCGGCGACTCTGGAAGGATTCGCGAAGGCGGATTTGCCCGCGCTTTGGAAGCCGCGGGCGGACCATTTCGTGCGAATTGAAGCCTTGCCGTATCTTGGTACGGGAAAATTGGACTTGCGACGGCTGCGCGAGCTGGCGTTCGAGCTGACTGGCACGAAATGATTTTTGCGAAGAGCAGCCGGCCGGTTCGGCGCGCGATTCTGACGGTGCTAACGGTCGTTGTTTGGTTCTACACACAGTCATTGATTGGCGCGCGGCCCTCGCCTGCGGCGGGAATTGGCGACGGACTGCACGGGCTCACAGCGCCTCTCAATAGGTACTTTCTCTCCCACGCAAGCGCCGCGAACGCCTTACTGATTGTCAGCTCCGGTTTAATCGATCTGCTGGCGGCGTTTCTACTTCTGCGCTGGTTGTTGGGCGACAGCGTTCGCCCATTTTTTGGTTTATTTCTATTGATGGTGACGCGGCAAATCGTGCAAGCGTTCTGCGCGCTTCCGGCACCGCCCAATATGATTTGGCACTACCCGGGATTCCCTTCCCTGCTCGTGACCTACTCAGTAGCGGGCGATTTCTTTTTTTCGGGACATACGGCGATCGCGGTTTTTGCGGCCACTGAGGTCGCGCGCCTGAAGAAGCATTGGCTGACGGCACTTTCCATAGTTGTAGTCATATTTGAAATTGCCACTGTGCTCGTGCTGCGCGCGCACTACACGATGGATGTTTTCGCGGGACTGATTGCCGCGCTGCTGGTCGCGTCGGTGGCCGAGAAGTTGTCGGCCCCGATCGATCAATTTGTCGACAAGCACGAAAAGAACGCGGCATAGAGTTTTGATCGGCGGACATCGGAAACGAAGACGGCCCGGCGCACCTTACGGAAATTCGGCAGGATTATTCGCCGAACGCGGAAGATACCGGCATTGGTTGGTCTTCGTTTCCGCTGCGAACGCGGTGACGAGCTGACTGCTGTGGCCGTGCCGGAAGCGCCGCGATGAGGCGGCGAGTGTACTCATGGCGAGGTGAATTAAAAATTGCCTCCGGCGGGCCGCACTCAATGATTTTGCCCGCATTCAGAATAGCGATGCGATCGCACAGTGCCGCGACGGACAGCAAGTCGTGCGAAATGTAAAGAATTGCCATGGCCAGCTCGCGATTGAGCCGGCTGAACAAATTCAAGATTTCGGATTGCGTTATGGTGTCCAAAGCGCTCGTCGCCTCGTCCGCGATCAACAGCTCCGGCCGATGCAATATGGCCATGGCAATGACTACGCGTTGCGCTTGACCAACACTGAGTTGCGACGGGCGGCGCTTCAAGAAGGATTCATCGGCCGGCAAGCTCACACTGCAGAGCGCATCGCCGATAGCTTGCTCGCATGCTTTTTTGTCAGTGCTTGCGTGCGCGCGCCAAGCTTCGCGCAACTGTGCACCAATTTTCACGGCAGGATTAAGCGCCGTGAGCGGACTTTGCAACACAACACTGATTCTCCGGCCGCGGATAGCACGGAGTTCGCGCTCGCTTTTCTCCAATAGATTTTCGCCAGCAAAGATAACTTGGCCTTGGGCACGTCCTCCTTTCAAATGGAGAAGGTGCAGAATTGCCAAGGCAATCGTGCTCTTGCCGGAACCGCTTTCACCAACCAATCCGACGACCTCACCGCGCCGAATCTCCAGAACAGTGTCAGCGAGGACAACCGGCTTGTTCGGATAGTCCACAGACAAGCGCAGCGAAAGTAGCGGCTGCTCTAGGGGCGGGGTTGGGCTCACTTCTGCGCCCCCAATTGAGCCGATTGCACGCGGAGAGTTTCCGCGTTCCAGAAAGCTTGCGGATTCAAGACGACCGGCGAGGCACCAATGAGAGAGGGTGAAACCGCCGTCAAGACGTCTTTGTTGATCAAATAAATGAACGGCTGCTGTTCGGCGACAATCTGCTGCACGCGGTCGAATTTTGCTTTTCGTTCCTTCTCCGTGGCGGCGATGGCTTGTTCACGCATCAACTTGTCGATTTCGGCTTCCCAGGGTGTAGCCGGGGTCTTTTGGTTCGGATTCCATTGGTGGTTCTCACCCGAACTCATCCAGACCGTCATCACGCCGTTGGGGTCGAGGTCGGTGTTCACTAAACCGAGCAAGCATGCTTCGTAATCGAACGTGCGAGTCATTCGCTCGATCAAGGATGGGAAATCCAGCGTAACTATGTTGACCTTGATTCCGATCTGCGAGAGGTCTTGCTGAATCATTGCGGCCATTTTCTCGCGCGCGGGATTTCCGGAATTCGTGACCAGCGTGAACTCGACGCGATTCCCGGTGCGGTCTTTCAATGTCTCGTTGTCGTAGTGAAATCCGGCTTGCGTTAACAGGCGCAGCGCGCCCTGCGGATCGTATTTGGGCTCGCTGAGCGCAGAGTTGAACCAAAAGCGGTTCGCCGGCGAAACGGGCCCCAAAGCGGGACGCGCGAACCCCTTGTAAACGATTCTGCTCAAGTCGGACCGATTAATCGCAAGGGAGACGGCTTTGCGAAAGTCCGTTGTCTGGAACCACGCTTTTTTGTGCGGGGCAAGAGGAGCAGTCGGGACCTGGTTAAACCAGAACTCCTCGGCGTCGAGGCCTGTGCCGGCGGTCCGCGCGAGTAAGGAATTTTCCTGTTTGAGCTTCTCGAATTGCTCGGGATCGAGTCGGTTGATTAACTGCAACTCACCGCGCCGGAAGCGAACAAGTTCAATGTCGCGGTTGCGTTGGATGTCGAGTTGGATGCCGTCCACGTAGGGCAGGCTGGTTCCCTGCCCATCATGCTTCCAGTAGTTGGGATTCTTGCGAAGGAGAATAGAGGAGCCGGCTTTGTAATCGGAAACGTAGAAAGGGCCCAGAACCGCCATCTCTTTTTTCGGCGAATTTGCGGACATGATCGCTACCTGATCGAACAAACGCTCGAGGCCAGCAATCGGAGCGGGAAATGTGATGGACACAACGTCGGGCGCCGCCGCACGGACTTCGGCCCTGCCCTGTCCGGACTGAAATGCATCACCCGTCGGTGAATGCGTGTTCGGATCGAGCAACAACTTCAGGGTGTACGCCACGTCGGCGGAAGTGAACGGCGTGCCATCGGAAAAGTAAACTCCTTTTCGGAGCTGGAAAGTGATCGTGCGACGGTCTTTCGAAATGACCCACGACGTTGCCAGCGACGGCTCGAGGGCTTGCGTTTGCCGGTTTAGACGAATCAGCACGCCACCGGTCAAAAAGCGAAGGTTTTCTGACGCTTCGTCGTCCACGAAAACGGGATTAAAGGTTTTGGGTTCACCGTGTAGGCAGAAATGCAGTTCGCCGCCCGACTGTGCGAACAGCGGACTGGCAATCGAACAGACAAGCGAAATCGAAAAAACTTGCAGAGCACGCAGCATCAGGCGAGTTCCTCCCGCATCGGCAAAATCAATTGAAAGCAGAAAACGACCAAAATCAAAACGACGAGCGGCGCGAGCCTCCACGGATTTGCGCCAACCGTTGAAAAATCTTCCAAGCCTCGCAGCAAGTTGCCCCACGACGGCATCGGCTCCATAACGCCCAGGCCGAGCAGGCTTAATGTGGCTTCGGTCAACACGAAAACCGGAATCGAAATCCAGAATTGCGCGAGCAGCACTGGGCGCAAATTCGGCATGACGTGGCGCAATATCATTCGCCAAGGACTGCAACCGTTGGCGCGCGCGAGCAACAAGAAGTCCGAATCGCGCATGGCCTTTGAAGCGGCCCAAACCACGCGCAAAGAGGATGGCCACCCGAGGGCGCCGAGCAGAGCGAATGTCGCCACGACGGAAATAACCGGAGAAAGATCCATCGGCAAAACAGCGCGCAAGGTGAGCAGCACAAACAAAAGCGGCAACGCCATCGACAGATCAGCCGCTGCAAGAACAACGCGTTCGCACCACCCACCGGTCATTCCGGCGAAGCTGCCGAGGAGACCCGCGATCAGCGTGGACAACAACGCAGCCGCAGGCGCCAGCAGCAAAGAAACGCGAGTTCCGTACATCAGCCGTGTGAACAGATCTCGTCCGAGGGCGTCGGTCCCTAATAAATGGGCAGAAGAAGGCGCGGCGTTGGGCAATTCCCGGAATTGCGTTGCGTAAGAATAGTGACTGATCTGGCCGGCAAATAAGGCCATACCGAGAACGGCACACAAAACTCCGATCGAAATCGCGCGCAGAACGCGAGTCGTACTCATGACGGCCTCTGCGGAGGCGCCGTAGCAATTCCGGCCAATGAATTGGCGGCGACTGTAAGCAGCGTAATCAGCAGCGTCACATTCATGATGAGCGGCAAATCGCGGTTTAGGGCCGCCTGCCACGCCAACTGGCCCACTCCAGGAGAATCACAAAGCGCTTCAATCGGGATGGCAGCACCAAACGCCATGCTGAGGGAGACACCGAATAGTGCGACAAGGGCGGGGGCCGCGAACGGAAGCAAGTGGCGAAATACGATACGTGATTGTGTGACTCCGCGCGCCCGCGCTGCGAGCACATGCGGCTGCGCAAGGGCGTCGGAGAGCAGGTTTCGGAGGTAACGAAACAACTTCGGGAACGTCACCACTGCGATCGCGACGAACACTGGCGCGCGAAGATACACGGCGAACATAGCCACGGCACCCGTCGGCAATGCGATAAACACGCTGCTGGCCGCAGTTGCTGGAAAGTTCAGAAACGAGCCACCCGGAAAAAAACTTGCCAGGGTACAAGACAGTGCCGCGACCCACGCTAACAGTATTCCCGCAATCACAGACCGCACGGTAACGGGAAATCGTTCTTGAATCAGAGAGCGGACGGGCCGGCCGAGCCATTCCGACGTACCGAAATCACCGCGAATTGCATTGGATAGATAGTGCGCGTAATACGAGAGGAGCCCTGAATCCGTCCGATGCGAACTACGAATGGCTTCGACGCTCGCTTGCGTCAGCCGGGGGTCGAGTTCGCGTTCGTCAATTCCATATCCCGGCGCGAACCGCGCTAAGGTTGCGCTGATAAGGCCACCGAGCAAGGCCAGCGCAGCCAGCAGAAGCAACCGCGTGGCGAATTTTTGCAGGGTCGCTGTCATCGCAGCATTCCATCAGCTCAGCGTCGTGGGCAGCCGCAGGGGCGAGTCTAGCTCTTGTTCCGCAATCCGCCCTGCACCGGTGCTGCGGTAGTGATTCTCTTTGGATTCGTACATCAGCCTGTCCGCTTCGGCCAACAACTGTTCGGCGGTGGCTCCGTCCTGCGGGCAGAAAGCACTTCCGATGCTGGCGGTCACGACGTTCCGTGTGCAGACGGTGCGGCTCGCCTCTGCAATGGCAAACTCGATGCGCGGCTTCAAGTTGTGTACAAAATCATCCGTGAACTCGGTCAGGACGAAGACGAACTCATCGCCGCCCAAACGACCGACGTGATCGTACTCGCGGCATGTATTTCTCAAATTCTTGGCGATCTCTTGCAGAAGCCGGTTCCCCACCAGGTGGCCCAAGTTGTCGTTGACCTGTTTGAATCCGTTCAGATCGCACAAGAGCACAGCCAGCGAGCTGCCTTTGCGGCGTGAACGAACAATTTCTCGTTCGAGCGTCACGCAGATCGACCGGGCGTTCGGCAAGCCCGTCAAATAGTCTGTACTCGCGGTATCTTGCGCTTGTTCGTATTGCAATGCGTTCTCGACCGAAAGCCCAAGCTTCGAGCTTGCGGCAAGCAATAACCGCAGATGATCCTTCGTGAATCCTTGCTTCTCCTGCATGTAAAGAGCTAGCACACCGGCGACTCCCGTGCGTCCCCGCAGCGGCACCGCCAACGCGGACTGGAGCACCGAGACACGCGATGAATCTTCGAGATATTTCGTTTCTGCAGCGGGATTGCCATTGATAATGGGCTGTTCCGTTCGCGCTACCCATCCGGAAATACCTTGTCCAAACGGAATTTCGATCGAACGGAACAACTCATAGTCGATGCCATGGACGTACCGTGGAACGATTTTGTCTTCGGTGCAAACATAGAAGACGATTGCGTCGTGCGGAATCATTTCTTTCAGCCGGCTCGCCACAACTGAAAGCGTCTCCCGCAAACTGAGGGAATTTCCGAGCGTCTGCGCCAATTCGAAAAGGAGTTGCGCCTCCTGACGTGCCGAGACAATCGACGCGAGGAACGATGCCGCCCGGACTTCGGCCTCATCCGGTATTTCCGCGAACCCTGCCGATGGCGCCGCCGGTCGATAGACGCTAGACACGATTTCCAGTCTTTTGCTGTCATCGACCGATTGGCGGACTTCTTGTTCCAATTCGCGATACCTGCGCTCTATGCAGTCAACGACTCGCGGGTCGTAGCTTCGTCCGCTTTCTGACTTCAAATGCGTCATCGCTTCTTCCGGCAGCACGGCACGACGATAAGGGCGCTCGGACGTCAGGGCATCGAAACAATCCACAACTGACAAAATTCGCGCGCCGATCGGAATCGCGTCGCCAGAGAGTCCGTCGGGGTATCCAGCTCCGTTCCACTTCTCATGATGCGAACGCACGATGGGGACAACCGGATAAGGAAACTGGACGCGATCCAAAATGTCGGCGCCGACAATGGGATGAATCTTCATCTTTTCAAATTCTTCCGGAGTGAGCCGGCCGGGTTTGGAAAGAATCTGTTCCGGGACCGCGAGTTTGCCAATGTCGTGCAACATCGCTGCGGCGCGGATTGCGTTCAGCTGGGATTCATCCAACTCGAGATCTTGACCAATCTTCATCGCATAAGTCTGAACCCGCTTCAGGTGGTCATGGGTATTGTGATCTTTGGCTTCAATGGCGAGCGACAAGGCCTCAATCGTCCGTAGGTGCAGATCGGCCATCGCTTCCGTATGCTTCTTCTCGCCTTCCAGGCGATCCAGATAAGTTCGGTACGAACGGTAAATCCAATAAACGATCGGCAACACGAGTATTGCCACTTGCCAGCCGAGGAATCGATTGATGACGCTTACGCCACCAGCGATCAGAGCACCGAGCAAATAGTATGGAAATGACCAGAGATAACATTCTTTCCAAACGGAGACTGGATTCCGGCGTTCGGCCATCGCGATGATGCCTGAAACCGACATCGTATTCATTGCGAAATAGGTTGTAGAGGCTGCTGCGAGCAGTAGTGGCCAACGAAATCCAAACATATACGCGACCTGGCTGTGAAAGACCGCATTCGCCGCTGCTATCGAGATCGAAAGATTTGCAAAATTGAAGAGCAACTGCACCAATCGAGGACGGGGCCTCGCCTGCCAAAGGGATTGCACCAAGCCGCCCAGGCAGCCCATCAAAATTGTTTCTGGATAGGAGAGGTCGAGAATGCCGACGAGGATAAAAAGGAAATTCGCGGACATCGTCGCCTGAATTCCAGGCAGTCGCACTTTGAAAAGTGATGCGCTCAGCGCCACGCCGAGGAAGCACGCAAATTTGAGACTGTTCTCCGATCGCCAATGCAACATCGCATAGGGCAACAGAGGAAGGCCTCCTGCCAACTGCGTCAAAATGAAGACGGTCGCGGGCCAACCGAGAAACTTATCCGGTTTGCCCGGCATGCTCCAAAAACTCTTCCACCAATTGGCTCCGCCGTCCTCAGAATGCCCCTCTGCGGATTTCGCAGCACTGTCGATAGAAGTAGTGGCGGGGAGATGTTGCTCCTCGCGGCGGTCGCTCAAGCCTGGCAAAGTCTCGTTCGTCATCAAGATCCGACTCTCCCACCTATGTGCGGCGGGCGCGCCTCCGGATTAGGGACAAGTGTGGCTTTTGCGCCAGAAGCGCCCAATAGTACTGACCGGCTGTTGTGTCCCAGTGTGAACGATCAGTTATTTAGCTTCCGGACCCAAAAAAGCATCCGCGCGGACTCCTGCCCACCTGGCAGCACAGGGATCGGCAAACTGTGCCGAAGTGACACAATTTGACTGAACGAAGGTACTAGCCGTTCCCCACCCCTGTACCATCGACCAAGGGCCCCCCAAGCTAGAAACTCTCTTTGCGGAAAACACGTCAGTTCGAACGCATCATCGGCCCCAACCTTGCCCAGGAGAGTTCGCATGATGAGAAGTTCTAACGAATCTAAGTCAAACCGTAGTGGAGTGCTGAAGACCACTACTTGGGGCGCCGTCATAGCGCTTTCCCTGCTGGTAGCGGCATGGGGATTCAATGGCCACTGGACCGGTTCTGACGCCGCGGCGCCACAGGCCGCCGCGAAGCTGATTTCACCGAATTCACCAGCTCAAAAACCTGTCGCTTCCGCAGCGGACCTTTCGCGCCAGGCCGCGCCGTCGAAGACGGACTCTGTTCTCGATTTCTTGGGCTTTCACAAGCGCCAGCCAGCGCCCGCAGCCGGCTCCAACCCTGTCCTGAGCGCTTCCGCCTCTTCCAGTCCGTCGCCGAACCTTGCTCCCTTGGCAAACGCGCCCGCAAAGACGCAAAGTGCATCGTCCGGCGCTGGCTCGAACGATACGGCCCTTACCCCGGCGGCCGCAAAGATCGCCCCTGACCTCAAAGGGCTCGATCCCGAGAAGCCAGTTGATGTCATCGTTCAGTACCGGCAGACTCCCTCAGCCAACGAACTTGTTGCCGAAGGCGCTGAAACCAGGGCCGAATTTCCTTTGCTCAAGGCTCAACTCGTAACGGTGAAGGGCGGCAATCTTGCCGACCTGGCGTCCCACTCAAACGTGGCCTATGTTTCGCCGAATCGGAAATTGCGCGGCGCGCTGGACCACGCCGTGAAAGCCGTAAATGCGGACATTGCGTTTTCAAATGGATGGGATGGAACAGGCGTCGGCGTTGCGGTTCTGGATAGCGGTGTGAGCAGCAACAATGACTTGAACTCTGACGGTAACTATCAGCCGTCGCGGATCGTTTATAGCCAGAGCTTTGTTCCTGGCGACACCAGCACCGGCGACCCATATGGCCATGGAACGCACGTATCCGGCGTCATCGCGGGTAACGGATATGATTCGCAGTACGCGGGCAACTATGCCGGCGTCTATCGCGGCATTGCTCCCGAGGCAAAGATCATTAACCTGCGTGTGCTCGACAGCAATGGCGCCGGGACGGACAGCACAGTCATCGCCGCCATTCAGCAAGCGATCGCTCTGAAGAATACTTACAACATTCGGGTGTTGAATCTCTCCTTGGCGCGTGGCGTCTACGAAAGCTACACGCTCGATCCTCTCTGCCAGGCAGTCGAATCGGCGTGGAGGGCAGGTATCGTCGTTGTGGTGGCAGCGGGCAACATGGGTGAATACACCGCCGCTGGAACCAGCGGATACGCCACCATCGGCGCACCCGGTAACGATCCCTATGTCATCACCGTCGGCGCAACGAACATGCACGGCACCGGCACACAAGCCGCGCAAACGATGACGAGCTACAGTTCGAAGGGCCCGACGGCATTCGATCACGTCGTGAAGCCGGACCTTGTCGCTCCCGGTAACAAGATCGTTTCCCGGAAGCTCTCCTCCGGAAATGCGCTCGTTTCCCTCTATCCTTCGCTCGCAGTCTACCCGTGCAACAACTCGCGCACGAGTTGCGGCCCGGCCTACGGCAGCTCGCGCTACATGCGGTTGAGTGGCACGAGCATGGCGAGCCCTGTCGTAGCGGGCGTTGCCGCACTCGTCATCCAAAAATCGCCGACGCTGACGCCAGACCAGGTAAAAGCCCGCCTGATGAAAACTGCCTGGAAGGGATTCTCGAATTACACGACTGCAACCGATCAAGGTTCCGGAGTCGTCTATCAAGTCGAACAGGATTTATTTGTTGTCGGGGCGGGCGCAGTGGACGCAGCCGCAGCTTTGGCCAACACGGACTCAGCTCCGAGCAACTTCGGGGCGGCGAAATCCCCAGTCGCCGTGTACGATTCGGTGAGTAACACCGTTTCCATCGTTGGCGATCCATCGACCGTCTGGAATAACTCCGTTGTCTGGGGCAACTCCGTCGTGTGGGGTAACTCGGTCGTATGGGGAAATTCGGTGGTTTGGGGCAATTCCGTTGTTTGGGGTAATTCCGTTGTTTGGGGTAACTCGGTGGTGTGGGGCAATTCCGTCGTGTGGGGAAACAGCGACGGCAGCCTCGGTGACGGCGAGTAATCGCCTTTGGTTCGTCCCAACTACCGGAGCGTCCCGATGCCTAAAAACGCAAAGACTTATGTCGCAATCGTAATCGCCGCCGGCGCCGCGATGCTGCTTTTCGCGGCCGGATCATGGTCCTCAGCAAACGCCCGTCAGTTCGCGCTCTTCCTTGGACTTGCGGCACTCGCATCAACGTGCAAAGTCAGAATTCCGGGAATGGAAACGACTATGTCCCCGAATTTTGTCTTTCTTCTGTTGAGCATAGTGACGTGCCGTCTGTCGGAAGTGATGGTTATTGGCCTGACCGCCGCACTCGTTCAATCATGCTGGCGGGCCAAGAAAATCCGCGCCGTGCAAATCAGCTTCAGCGCAGCCGCTCTGGTTGTGAGCTCGTGTTTTTCTTACGTCACCGCACATTTCCTGCTGGCACGCGGCGGCGCAGACACTCCGGTGCCTTTGATTATTCTGGCGGGAGCGTTTTATTTGCCGCTGAACACGGCCCTCGTCGCCGCGGTCGTGGCGCTGGTGGAACGCAAGCCCGTCAGGCACGTCGCCAGGACGTGCTACGAACATGTTTTCCCATACTTCATCGGTGGCATTCTATTCGCGGGACTGGTCAGCGGCGCGTTCGACAGAGGAGCCGCATGGAAGGCGGCAGTGGTTCTTATGCCGGTTGTAATGCTTGGCTATCTCTACGCGGCGAGCCGGAAATCGGCTATGCCACACCAGCAGCAAGCTTTCGCGTCGCCGGCAGGGGAAGAAGAGCTGGCCGAAACGAGATAAGCGCGCTGTCATTCTGACTTAGCTTCACCACACGCTGCAGCCGGTAATTAGGGTTTCAACGCGAGGCTATTTCGCAAGATCGCAGATGAAATAAGCGGCAGAGGCAAGATTTCGCTGGCTGCACCCCGCAGTATGGCTTCCCGCGGCATGCCGAATACCACACACGTCGCCTCGTCCTGAGCGATCGTAAATGCTTCAGCCTGCTTCATTTCGAGGAGGCCATCGGCGCCATCGTCGCCCATGCCGGTCATCAAAATGCCAATCGCACTGGCGCCAGCGGCTTGGGCCACAGAGCGGAACAGCACATTCACGCTGGGGCGATGACGAGAGACAAGAGAACCATCGCGCACCTCGAGAAAATAGCCCGTACCGAGGCGCCGTACGAGGGTGTGCCGATTTCCCGGAGCAATGTAGGCGCGACCGGGAAGAACTTTATCGCCATCCGCGGCTTCTTTGACTTCGATCCGGCAGGTGCCATCAAGGCGTTTCGCAAAAGCCGCCGTGAATCCCTCGGGCATATGCTGAACTGCAACAATTCCCGGGCAGTCGCGTGGCATCTGTTCGAAAACCTGAAGGAGTGCTTCGGTACCTCCGGTGGACGCGCCGATGGCTATGATTTTATCTCTGTGCTGCGCCGACAAATACGGGACGGCCGCGGGAATCACAACATCGGCGGTGTGATAGCCCGAACGTTCCTTGCGGAGCCTTCGAAACTTTGTCACGCGCGCTGTCGCAGCCGCCCGCACAGTATCTTCGAGCAGAACGGCGGACTCTTCCAGAAATCCGCGGACGCCTACCTTAGGCTTCGTGATGATATCTACCGCGCCAATTTCCAGCGCGCGAATGGCGGCTTCGGTTCTGGGGCCGGTTAAACCCGAACAAACCACGACAGGCACGGGATTCTGGGACATGAGCTTTTCGAGAAATGTCAGCCCGTCCATCCGCGGCATTTCCAAATCCAAAAGGATTACATCCGGGAGAAACTTCTTCATCTTGTCAAAGGCGAAGAGAGGATCAGCTGCTACGGTGACCCGAAAGCCGCACTTTTCGGAAAGCACCGCGGAAAGCACCTGCCGCACTGTGGCTGAATCATCCACGACAAGTACATGTATCGGGGAGTGCGCGCTCTGGCCCGCTGTCATTTTTCCGTGCCGCCTTCAGAAGTCTTCCGAGCCGGCCTGTAAACGGTGGAAACGTATGTGCTCAGAATATCCCCCATGCGGTGAAGGCTTTCGGCATGGCCAACGAAGAAATAGCCGCTGGGAGAAAGAAAACTCACGATGCGGCGCACGACAGAATCTTGGCTCCGCTCGTCAAAATAGATGAGAACGTTCCTGCAAAAAATCAAATCGAACGTACCGACAAAGGGATAAGCGGAGCCGTTGAGGTTTACACGGTAAAACTTGACGAGCGATCTGAGCTCCGGTGCGGCCTTGATCTGGCCGGCTTGCTCGCCAACTCCCTTTAGCATAAACGCCTTCAAATACTCGATCGGGATTTCAGAAGCTCCCTTAGCGGGCCAGATCCCCTTCTTTGCGACACTCAGAACGCGAGTGGAGAGGTCTGTGGCTATGATTTCAATCTCCCATCCGGCAGCGGCAGGGAAATGAGCCAGAAGCAACATGGCTAGCGAGTATGGCTCCTGGCCAGTGGAACAACCGGCGCTCCAAACGCGAATCTTGCGGTTGCGTCGACCCTCGTCAACGTCTCTGACCCACTGTGGAAAGATCTCAGATTTCAAAAGTTCGAAATGTTGGGCTTCGCGGAAGAAATGGGTCTCGTTAGTAGAAATCGCGTCGAGCATCTGGACACGTTCTTCGGCGGATTCACTGACCAGTGCGTAGTAGTCTGTGAATGTCTTTAGGCCATGTTGGCGCAACCTTCTGGCCAAGCGCCCGGTGAGCAGGGCGACTTTCGCCGGAGAAAGCCAGATTCCGGCCTCGCGGTAAATCAGCTGCTGAAATTGCTGGAACTCTCGACCGGAGATCTTGCGAGAAACCTCTTCAAATGGCGCACTTGCTGAAAGCAAACGCCCATTTCCTTCCACTCCGTTTGAGGGTCGGTTCTTTGCTGGCTCCGATTCCGGTGTGCTACTGCCTTCCGTCATTAGGCCTCGTGCGTCATCGACAAACAGAGTCTTCATGTCATTTTTGCCTGGGACAAGTGGAGCGCCGCAATCGAATGCGGCGCTCCGCCCGTTTCGCGTCGCCTACTCCACTTTTTCGCTCGTGTTGCCGCCCGTTTCTGAATGCACGGCAGCTTCTGACGTCACCGGCACGGCGGCCTCCGCGGCTTGCCCCTCTTCTGCAGAGAAGGCAACGTCGTTGAGATGGAGCAGTTCATCGGTAGAAAGTACTCTGTCCACGTCGAGCAGCAGGGCGAACTTCTTTCCCAGCTGGGCCATGCCGAGCAGGTAGTCCACCTTTACCCGGGTACCAAACTCCGGCACCGGCTGCAGGTCGTCGGTCGCCAATTCCATTACCTGGCTCACCGCGTCAACGATGATTCCGATAGTGGTGTTCTGGCTCTCGAACTGTGTTTCTACGATCACGATGCAGGTTGTTTTGGTGACCGGTGTCAGTTCCAAGCCGAACTTTATGGCCAGGTCCACCACCGGCACCACGGCGCCTCGCAAGTTGATGACTCCTCTAACCCACTTGGGCGTCCGCGGGACAGTCGTCACCGTATCGTACTCGATGATCTCTTTCACCTTGAGGATGCCGATGGCGTATTCCTCATTGGCGAGAAGAAAGGTCAGATACTGCTTTTGTTCAACCGATTCTTTGGTCGCAGTAGTCATGGCTTGCTCCCTTAGAACCGGGTGAAGCTGAGTTCGCGCTCATCACTCGCTTCGTTGGCTCTTCCATTGGCCTTCACAACCGGTGTCGAATGATGTAGGGCCGCGTGTTGCGCCTGTAAGCGTGGTTGGACTGCATGTGTACCGGTTTTGTTTAGGAATGAACGTCCATGCTCACCGGCGCTGGTCTTGAAGAAGTCCATGAGTTGCATGAGAGCTTCAGCCTGAGAAGCGAGTTCTTCCGCTGTGCTCGAGAGCTCTTCCGCGGACGCGGCGTTGCGCTGAGTAACCAGGTCCACTTGGCTCATCGCCTTATTGATCTGGCTTACGCCGGAAGACTGCTCGCGCGAGGCCGAAGACACTTCCTGAACGAGGTCCGCCGTCTTCTTGATCGAGGGCACCAGTTCTTCCAGCAGTTTCCCGGAGCGCTCGGCGACTCCGACGCTGTTCGTGGCCAGCGCGCTGATTTCCTTCGCCGCCGTCTGGCTGCGCTCGGCAAGTTTGCGCACCTCGGTCGCAACCACGGCAAAACCCTTTCCGTGTTCGCCTGCACGTGCAGCTTCGATGGCTGCGTTAAGGGCCAGGAGGTTTGTCTGATAGGCGATTTCGTTTATGATTTCGATCCGTTCGGTGATGGACTTCATCGCCTCCACGGTCTGTTTCACTGCCTTGCCGCTCTCTTCTGCTTCGCGTGCTCCTTTGCTGGCTACTTGCTCCATTTGGCGGCTGTTTTCGGAGTTCTGCGTAATCGAAGCGCTCATCTGTTCCAGGCTGCTGGTTGTTTCCTCCACCGAAGCTGCCTGTTCGCTGGTGCCCTGTGAGAGCGATTGTGAGGAAGATGCCACTTGCTGTGACGCGCTGGAAATCGCGCCCGTGCCGCCCTTAACCTCGATGATGATCTTCTCGAGTTTCTCGCAGAACGAGTTGAGAGATTTCGCCATATTTCCGATTTCATCGCGCGAGATGGATTCCATACGCTTGGTCAGGTCGCCATCGCCCGAAGCCAATTCGGCAAGGTACGCGCCCATTGCATTCACTGGACGCACGATTCCGCGTCCAATCACTAGCGCCACGAGCAAACCTGCGATCAGGGCCGTAAGCGCCACTCCGAACATCACGGCCTCAGTCCGCTTCGCAAAGTCACCCATAATCACGGCTTGAGCCTCCATGGCGTCTTCCGCCCGCGTGGACAGGTCTTGTGCGGTTTTCTCCATCGCGTGGATGGAATCCTTGTAGACGGAGATGCTCTGGTTTCCCTCTTCCGGCCGCTTCACTTGGCCGGCATCAATTTGTGCCTGCACAAGGTGGAACCCAACCTCGTACTTTGCAAACTCCTCCTTCATGCTGGAGATATCCTTCTTGTCTTGATCGAGCGTCGCATACTTTTCCAGGTCTGCCAGTCGCTGGATCAAGTGCTCGCGTTCCCTATTCCATTCATTCAGATATTCTGCTTCCTTGGCTTTCGCCCCGATATTCAAGAAGTAGTCTTTTTCAAACCGCCGCAAGCCGACAATGTTGGCCCGGGCCCGGGAAGCATGCTCCGCCACGTTCTCCGTGGTATGCAGCATCGTCACTGTCTCTCGGGCGACTGAGTCGGTACCCCAGTAGCCTATGATCGTTACGACTATCAACAAGGCCAGCACCATCGCGAATCCGAGGGCCAGCCGCTTTGCAATCGACATGTTGTTAAACATCGGTATCTCCTTAATCCTCTCTATTCACAAAACGAAATTTGCAGATCGCCTCAAACCAACTGCATTTCCTGCACTCGGAAATCGCGGAGCAGCGCCGGGACATCCAAAATCAGCGCCACTCTGCCATTGCCAACAATTGCCGAACCAGAAACTCCAGGAATCGCCTTGAAGACTGCAGGCAGGGGCTTGATGACCGTTTGCGTAGTTCCATAAAGGACGTCTACTGCCAATCCAGCGCGGCTGGCCCCATGCTGCACCACAACAATGTTCTGCCGTCCGGTCCGATCTCCGGGCAGCTCGAAATGGTCCCTAAGATAAATGAAGGGAAGTGGCTGATTGCGGAGTTGGAGGATGCCTTCGGTGCGAGCCGCGTTGTTTTCCTCCGCCGGCAGTTCCACACACTCCACCACTTGCTCCACAGGGATGACGTAGGTTTCGTTGCCCACGCCCACGCTGAAGCCCTCAATAATCGCCAGCGTCAGCGGAAGACGGATATCCACTGTTGTTCCCGCCCCAGGCTGGCTGCTGACTTGCACGCTGCCGCGAAGCGCTTGCACATTGCGGCGCACAACGTCTAGTCCGACACCCCGCCCGGAGAGTTCGGAAACTTTGCCGGCGGTTGAAAATCCAGGCTGAAAGATAAGGTTCTGAATTTCAGCTGCAGTGAGCCTGGTTCCTTCGGGGATCAATCCTTTCGAACGCGCGTGCTGCAGAATGCGGTCATGATCGAGACCCGCTCCGTCGTCGGAAATCTGAATGGCGATGTTGCCGGAATCGTGGAACGCCTTCAGGACAATCTTGCCGCTAGGATCCTTTCCAGCGGCGCGGCGTACTTCGGGCGACTCCAGTCCGTGGTCCACGGAATTCCGAATCATGTGCATCAACGGGTCGTAAATATGTTCTAGAACCGTGGTGTCAACTTCGACGTCCTCGCCCACAATCAACATGCGAGCAAGCTTTCCGCTTTTGCGAGCGGTATCGCGCACGCTCCGCGCGAACCGGTGAAATGTCGGGCCCACCGGCACCATGCGAATCTTCATGACCAATTCTTGCAGTTCGAGGAACAGCGACTCCAATCCGTGATGGGAGTCGAGAAGCTCGCGCCCATTGGCGATCAAGCCGATTTTTTCTTCCAGTATTCGGCGCTGACGGCCTTGCGCAATCGCGAATTCCACGGTCAGGTTCAACATGCGATCGAGCTTACCCACGTCGACGCGCAGATTTTGCACCGAAGACTTGGACACAGCGGTCGAGGATGATGCTTCTGGGTTTCCCGATGCAGAATTTTCTGGCGCGACAGCCCTCTGGGGCATCTTGAATTCGGCGGTCATCTCGGCAAGGCGCGCGCTCAATAGCTCGTGTTCAGGTGAAAGGCTTTCTGCTCCCTCGACTGCTCGCTTGGTCATTTGCCTCAGAGCATCTACTGACTGAAGTAGGATATTGATCACGTCCTGGGACAAAGCGATGGTGTTGCTGCGGCAGAGCTCCAGCAGATCCTCGACGTTGTGGAGGAATCGCGCCAGAACGTTGAATTCCAGCAAGGAAGCGTTACCCTTCGCCGTGTGCGCAGCCCGAAAAAGAGAGGAGACTAATTCACGATCTTCGGGACGTGTCTCCAACGCAAGGAGCGATTGCTCCATTTGCTCCAGACACTCCCCGGTCTCTTCCCGGAAAGACTGCAATAGCATTTCCCGATTGATTTCCATAGTGTCTCTATAAAACCTTGACTTCCGCGTCGCCGGTATCTGTCCGGAACACGATGCGCTGCCCGCGGTCCATGCCAACAACGGTGGACATGATCGGGATGCGTGCCTTGGTCAACATCTCGAGCGCAGTCTCGACGTTCCGGCTGCCAAGATGCGGTTCCCTGTTTGAACCCGGTTCGCGCATGGAACTGAACAGACAGCCGCCGCCGAAGACTTTGGCTCGAAGTTGTCCACGACTGGCTCCGGCTTCGAGCAGCTTCTGCACCAGCACGGAGATTGCTACGTTGCCGTAACGCGGCGACGAGGCTCCCGTTCCATCCCAACTCGGCAGCAGAAAGTGCGTCGCGCCACCGATACGATTCACCGCGTCCCAAATGCATACGCCAACACAGGAGCCAAGAATCGTTACGATGGATTTGCCTTCCGCAGAAACGAAAACCTGGCCGGCATGAAGAAAGTGCGAATCAGACGGGGCAAATCCTCGTCTCTCAGCCGAAGCCGGTGCTGCTAAAGCGGGCCGGATAGGTTTCAGTGGCGGAAGCGGCATCACAAAGACACCTGTTTCCCTTGCAGTCGTTGAAACTTGATCGCCACGGCTCCGTAGGTTTCCAGAAATTTCACCAACTCAAAATCCGTCCATTCCAGTTGGCTCTTTTGCGGGAGAAGGCCAAACATAGCAACAACGCCGACAACGTCCCCGCTGGATTTCAAAATTATGCAAGCGGTCAAGTTCTTCTCATGCGGCAGGAGCGATGCCTCCGGCTGGCGCTCGCGGTACTGGGTCACGCCCTGCTCTACTGCGTGGCCGAACATACCAGCACCACAGAGGAAGGGCTGCATCGCGGCTGCTTCTACGCCGGACGTCCAGGCCAGCGAGAAATTCTGCTCGCCCGGGTGGTAGTCAAATATTGCTACTTCCTCACAGCCGATCAGATTCGCGATGACTTCGCCGATCGCGTCGAATGCATCCCCTTGCTCCAGGCTCTGGATCAGGCGTGCGTTGGCCGCGTTGAGCCGCATCAGCAGAAAGTGATTCCGTTCAATCTGCTCACGTAAGGACAGCTGCTGCACGCGCAAGCGCAGTTCTTCGGTCCCATGCGGAGCGGCGGCGTTTGGCTCGGCCTGCTTGGTCCGGGATACCACCTTGATCGCAGAACGGTTTCCGTCTCCTGTACCTATCATCTTTGTCCCTCGTTACTCGCGCTTGGTTTCTTTTCCACGTTTGATTACTCGCCGAGGTACGCTTTCAGCAGATCCAGCAGTTCGGCGTCATTCACGGGCTTTGTAAGATAGTCGCTGCATCCGCTCGCGTAGCCTTCCTGCACGTACTGCTCTTCGCCGCGCGTGGTCAGCAGAATCACGGGAATTTTTTCCGTTTCCTTATCGCCTTTCAGCACCCGGCAAGCTTCCAGCCCGGTCATCCGAGGCATCACGATGTCCATCAGGATCAGGTCTGGTTTTTCCTCTCGCGCCTTATCGACGGCTTCCTTACCGTCAATCGCGCTAATCAACACGTAATTCGACTTCTGGCTGAAAACCATCCTGTTCACCAGCCGCGCCGTACAAGAATCGTCCACCAAAAGAATTTTCTTCGATGCCATCTAGTTCTCTCCTTCTATCCGTGCCAATTGACTGAAGCCCGTTTCCGCGCATTTCTGGTGCGGTTCATTCAGCGCGTGAATTTCCCGGAAACAACCTATTGACCTCTTCCATAAGCTGTTCCGGCATCTGACTCTTTGCCACGAAACCGTCCACACCTCTCCGCAAGCATTCCTCACGAAGAGACAGCCCGTTCAATTCCGTGAATAAAATGATTCGCAATCCGGGTGAGGACTTCCGTAACTGCTCCGCTGCTTCGAGACCCGTCAGTTGCGGCATACTCAAGTCTGTTAGTACCAAGTCAGGCTGAAGCTGCTGAGCCTTGTCCCGTAGCCTCAGACCGTCGCTGGCCGTCCCCACGATTTCAAACCTTTCCTCGAAGTCGAGATATGCGCAAACGGCGCGCAAAGCGGTTCTCGAATCATCCGCGACTAGCACACGAATCTTCCGAGCACCGTGTTCCAAGCCCAACCTCCACCGGATACCAAGTTCTCAACTTGTGGAAGCGATTTTGAATGGTCTGCGGAGCGAAAGAAATTCGGCTGATTCCCTAAGGGGTTGCCTGTAGATCTGGGCAGGTACGGTTAGCCTTCGATAATCTTGTTGCGAACGGCGTAGCGGACTAGTTCGGTGATGGAATGAAAATCGAGCTTGAGCATGATATTGGCGCGATGTGTCTCCGCCGTTTTCACGCTGATTCCCAGAATATTGGCGATTTCTTTGTTGCTTTTGCCCTCTGCGAGAAGCTGCAGAATTTCACGCTCGCGAGGCGTCAAGCGTCTGCGGTCCGTCGGTGAATCATCGCCAGGCGAGAGAAGGCTCTTGGAGAAAGCTTCGGATACGCGGCTGGATAAATACGGCTTGTGCTGCTGCAGAGATTTAACCGCCGCAATCAGACTTCGATCTGCATCGTCCTTGAGGATATATCCTCGTGCGCCAGCCTCCAGCACTTCCTGAATCAAAGACTCCGAATCGTGCATGGTCAGAATCAGTACTTCCGTTTTCGGAGACAGCTTCCGAATCTGCCGAGTGGTCTCTACGCCGTTCAACAACGGCATGCTGATGTCTAGCACTGCGACGTCTGGCTTCAGCTCCTTCGCCTTTTCCAAAGCTTCACGGCCATTGGCCGCTTCGGCACACACTTCCCACCCCTTCTCGGTCTCCAACAGAGTTCGGAGCCCCGCTCGAACGACGTGATGATCATCCGCCACGAGGATGCGAAGGGGCATTGGAAACCTCAACCATCACTGGAATCGCGGCGCGTACGGTCGTTCCGGCCGAGTTCGATACCACTTCGAGTTTTCCTCCCAATTGTGTCATTCGCTCGCGCATGCCTAGTATCCCAACACCCAGCCGGCTTCGTGCGCTTTTTCCTGGTTCGACTGTGGTCCGATCCATTCCTCGGCCTTGATCACTCACTTCCAGTTCCACGCGGTTTGCGTCACCATATAAGCGAATCTTGGCCCTTGCACTACCCGAATGCCGCTGAATGTTGGACAAGCTTTCCTGCACAATCCGGAAGAGCGCCGTCTCCGCCTCTTGACTCAGTCTTCCGAAATCCGCCTGAAGCTCGACGTCGAGCTGAATGCCGCTCCTCTCGCTGAATCCCGCGGCGTATTCCTTGATGGCTGCCGTCAGCCCGAGTTCGTCCAGCATTGGCGGGTGCAAAAGATAGGAGAGCGTGCGAATTTCCTGCGACATCTCCTGCAGTACGCCCCGCGCCCTGGATATCGCGAGTTGCGACTTTTCGTCGAGAGGTGTCGCGCCACGCGCGACTTGAGCGAGATTCAAATTTACAGCCAGCACGCTCTGCGCCAGGCTGTCGTGCAGTTCCCTTCCCAATCGTCGCCGTTCTTCATCTTGTAGTTGCAACAGTCGCGTCGATAGTTGGTGCAACGATTCTTCTGCCTGCTTGCGTTTCGAAATGTCGCTAAATGACGTCACCAATTTGTCCAGCTGCCCATCTTCTCCGAAGATCGGAACCGCCTCTCCGAGGATCCACAACATTTCATTCGAACCTCGGCGCAGCCAACCCATAACCTCATTTCGCACTGCCTTCCCGGTCGCGAGGGCACGTGGACCTGGACGCATCGGAAATGGCATTTTCGTGCCGTCTTCGTAAAACGCTTCCATGCCCAGTTCCGAGGAGTTCTTTCCAAGCACGTCCTCAAGTGGCATGTCGAACATTTCCAACGCCGCTTGATTCGCGAATAAGACCTCTGCTTGCCGTCCCATTAACGCGATGCCCACGTGCAGACTCTCGACGAGGCTGCGGAATCGCTTCTCGCTGGCTCGCAACAATTCTTCCGCGTGCTTCCGCGCTGTGACGTCGTGAATCTCCACCAGCGCGTGGAGCCGTCCTTCGATTTCAATTAAGGCGCCGGAAAACTGGCCAATTCGGATGTCTCCGCTTTTCGTCAGGCATTGAAATTCTTCTTCCAGAACTTCCCTTTCTTCCCCCAACTTGGCCATTACCTTCGCCCGATGCGCAAGGTCAATCCAAAGACTCATTTCTTGTCCGGTTCTGCCAAGTGTTTCGCTGCGTGTGTAACCGGTGAAGCGGGTGAAGCTGTCGTTCACTTCGACGAATCGGCCCTCGGGAAAGAGACTGATGCCAACGGCATTGGGGCTCAGCCGGAAAGCTGTCGAAAACATTTGTTCTGATTTCACCAGCGCCTGCTCAGTGTCCGAGAGTTCTTCCGCGATTCGCCGCTGCCTTTCATGAGTGAGCGCGAGGCGGATGGCGGAAACAAGGAACGATCCGGCGATCGCGACCCACGCAATGGTCAGCTGTTCCGTGGCGATCCGCCGGCCCATCAATAGCACCAGTATCGGGATACAGACCGGCAGAAGCTGCGTAGCGGTCATTGAGCGCATTCGAGACTTGGTGCCGCGGACAACCTTGAACTCTTTGACTCTCCATGTAGCTGCTATAACCACTGCGAACAGGTACGGTGCGCTCCAGGCAAGGCCCATCCAACTGGAACTGCTTGGACTCGCTGCGACGGCGAAATAACTGAAATCAGTACAGCTCATGAACAAAAAGAAGGCGGAGAGCCTGCCGAAAAACGCCTGCAGAGCTACCTGAGACGCCCTCCTAGAGTGAGCAAGGAACGCCACGCCAAGCGTCGCATCGCGCAGCGCCTGTACCGACACGATCTGGAGAACCAGCCTTCTCCCTTCAGCTTCCCATTGCGACGGAATGTAGAAGAAATAAAGATACGCTGTTAGGGCTACGATTCCGATTTGCGCGAAATCGAGCACGCGGAACCAATTGACCTTGCCCGACTCGTCGGCGCTTCGCGGAAACAACATCATCAGCGGAGGAATTGGCCAGAGAATAAAGAGAACATCGGAGGGCCAGGGTGTTTCAGCAGGAAGGTGTAAAGCGTTTTTGCAGTAGGTCTCCAACACCTGTGCGGCTGTCGCAAATGAGAAAGCTGCGGCAAGGAGCGCCCAAAGATGGCGCAAATATCCGGAGGAACGCCGCGCCACATGGAAACAGCAATACGCGGCCCAGAGTACAATTGCTGTTTGCGAAAGGTCCGAAATCAGGCGACTGGTCGCGGGCGAGAGGATTCCCGCGCCGGCAAAACCTAAAACTGCGGTCAGAGTGACCGCAACTGCGAGGGCAAATCCTGAGAACTTGCCAGAGGGAAGCAAGAGCGACCCCGCAAACTTCCCAACAGTCTATGCTGACTCACCTTTGCAGACAACCCGCAACGCTCTTATCGCCAAAACGAAGCCGAGGACCGTCGTCAATAACTGGTTGAGACTTTAACAGGACGGCTGGCTACCTGGTTCAGCCGTTTGTAGACGTGATCTCTCTCGACGTGATCTCGTATTTGAAGTTGTCAGGATCGAGGCTGTCGAGGCGGCCTTCAGTGGTTTCTGCCTGCGGATACATAAAAAAGCCGACTGGCGCACCATTCGACCCGGGCAGCGCAACATCATGGGCGAAGTTGTATGCCATCCAGTTCATTTCCCAGGACCCGAACAACCGCGTGCGCGCCTTCTTGACCATCTCGTCCTCCAGCGGTCGATTCCCGGGTGGTTCCTCGAGCACAACCTTCCGTACGTCGGCGGGATCAACGGGCACCCAACCGTAGTCAGCCAGGTAAACTTCGGCACGGCAGTGCTGCGACTTCGTCACTTTCTCCGACGAAGCACCCAGGCTCTTGTATCCCATTTCAGATTTGGCAACGCGTATGCCATAAACGTCGCGCGCCGGCAGGCCCGCCGCACGCGCCAGTCCAACGTACAGCGCGTTTAGATCGGCACATTTTCCGCCCAGATCTTTGGATTCCAGCATGAAGCGGATGTCGCCGGTGCCGCAGCCACGCGTTTTCGGATTGCGAAATGTATTGTCAACAATCCACTCGTAGATCGCGCGCGCCTTCTCCACATCCGTTTTCGCGCCCTTCGTGATTTCGTTCGCCGTGTCTTTCACAATTCCATCCGTAGGCAGGAGCTTGGTTGGCTGCAAGAAATGCTCCAATTCCGCATGGCTCGCTTTCGGCGCCGCGCCTCTTGCCGTGAGGTCCACTGCGCGATCCTTCGTGGCGATCCGGCTAGTCACGGTCAGGGTCGGCCTGACTCCGGCTGGAAATTCCGCGGCGATGATTCCGAGCGCGTCGCTCTTGTTCTCGACCAACTTTGCGGCGCCGCCTTCGCAGCTGAAGGTATTGGTGAGCGTCCTTTGAAAAGGAGTTTCACTAACGAGTGCCGCGGGCACCCATACGCGCGTCGTCCCGGATGTCTTCAGCACTTCGACAAGCGTTGTTAGTTCGAAAGTGCGCCAACCATCCGGCGTGACGACCCGTGAAAACAAGAGCTCAGCCTTTGGGAACGCGAGGTTTACTGACGCAATGCCTGCTGTTTGAAGAAAATCGCGACGATTCATGAGCCCCTCCGTGGCGGACGTCCGCCTTCGGTATCTACGTGCGCATAGGATGCACCCGACTGCGTCCTCGATACAATACCTCCGCTTGGCGAGTCTTGCGTTTCGAAATGTTGTTGGACTTCGGGTCTTGAGTGTTTCGAACATGGCAACGATGGTGCTAGTGTTCTGAATTGGATTCGCGTGTTCCGAAGATGTACGTGCGTCATCGGGCGAGGAGGCGGACCATGACTCAGACCGACGCCCAATCCGCTTTTCACTCTGCGTCAGTCCGCCCTGCCACGACTGGGCGATTTGCACTCGGTCTTGGACTCACCAACGAGTGCAACCTCGCGTGCTCATTCTGCTATCGCGATCCGGCGCGGACTGACCGGCTTAGCCTCGAGCAGGTGCGATCTGTGATGGAAAGCCTGCCGGTCCGTTCTGTCAATTTGGGCACCGGTGAGAACGGAATGCACCCTCAGTTCCGAGAGATTTTGGCCTACCTCCGCACTTGGCCCGTGAAGCTCACTATCACCTCCAACGGCCACAGCGCCGCAGTTCTCACAGATGACGAACTTCGCGCCTTTCACGATGTCGAATTCTCCCTAGACTATCCCACCGAACGTGAGCAGGATGCCCAACGCGGTTCCGGCAATTGGACGCTGGTCCACAATCAGGCAGCACGCTGCGTCCGGCTGGGGGTCCCTGTCACCTTCATCGCCGTAATGATGAAGGCGAACTACCTCTGTCTTGCCGAGGTCGCGCGCGTGGCCAAGAGCTACGAATCGCCGCTCCGTGTCAACGTCTATCAATCCGTTCGTTCTGACCTTTTCGCGTTGAGCTACGACGAGTATTGGCAAGGCTTTCGCGCCCTGTTCGGACAAACCGACGTGATTGCGATTGGCGAGCCGTTGGTTCGGGCCATGGCAGGTCTTCCTTTGAGGGTTGGAGGTTGCGGAGTCAGCACGGTGCGGGTTACTCCGCGTGCTACGACTCAGCCGTGCGTCTACTGGCCCGGCGCTGGAGAGCCTCTTGCGATTCTGTTGTCGCTCGGTTCAGGAGTTGTAGAAACTCCTGCCTTCCTCCAAGCGCGCACCACGCCAGAACCGTGCCTTTCCTGCGCTTATCTGGAGTCTTGCTTTGGCGGCTGTGCGGGACGTCGCCGCATCCAGAACGCTTTGGATCAACCGGATTTCTATTGCCCAATCGTCCGCGGAGAAGCGCAAAAGCTGGAAATCCGCATGGCCACCGCTCGCGAACTGCCCAAGGGCGAAAGCGCGTGCACCACCGTCGTCATTGCGCGCGATTGAGACGAACCGCAACTTCCTCAACCCTGCTCATCTAACTGGCACGGGCAGGTCCGCTGGTTTAAGATGGCCTCCTTTCGTTGCGGGGCGAAGCTTTAACCAGAGGCTTAATAAAATGACAAACACAACTCCATCACAAAATGTACCCGTCAGCTTCATAGGCCGGCCAGATGCTCCAAATGGTTTGGCATTGGTTCGCGTAACAATCGGTGCCATGTTCGTCTGGGTCTTCTTCGAGAATCTGGGCAAGGGCGGCTACACTCCCGCAGGCTACGCGGGTGTGATCAATTTCTACATCAAGTCGAGCCACTCTCCAGCGGCATGGAAGTGGGTGATGGGACAGATGGCAAGCCACGCAGCGATGGCGGCTCCCATGCAAGCGGCCACGGAGATCTCACTGGGAATCCTGCTGATCCTTGGTCTGCTAACGCGTCCGGTCGCACTTGTCGCATTCCTCTTCCTTGGCAGCCTTTGGGTCTCGGAATTAGGTACATCATGGATTTGGGAGCTATTGGTTCCAGTGGTCGCATCACTGGGACTAGCGGTGGGACGCGCAGGCCGCGCTTGGGGTGTCGACGCTTTCATGGCCCGGCGGAACCCGAACTCCCTGTGGTGGTGATCTGGGAACTCCGTGCGAGTTTCGGTCATTATTCCAACCCATAATGAAGCGCAGGCCATCGGCCGTGTGCTTGCCGACCTGCCTGCAAATCTCGTAACCGAAGTCGTCGTCGTTGACAGCAATTCGACCGACGGCACGCCCGTTCTTGCCCGGAAGATGGGCGCGCAAGTCATTTGCGAGCCTCGCCGAGGATACGGTCGCGCTTGTTTAACAGGGCTCGCGAATACGCAAAATCCAGACGTCGTCGTTTTCCTCGACGGAGACTATAGTGACCGCCCTGCCGAGTTGCCCGTTATCTTGGCTCCGATCTTCGAGGGGCGCGCCGATATTACGCTCGGCTCGCGCTTCGGCGGCGACAGCAACCCCAATGCCCTGCCTTGGCACCAGGCATTCGGCAATCGCTTTGCCGCCCGACTGATCCGGCTCTTGTACGGTGTAAAGATCAGCGACCTTGGTCCATTTCGCGCGGCCCGCGCGGAGGTGCTGCGCGCCCTCGCCTTGGAGGAAACCACCTACGGCTGGGCTGTGGAAATGATCGTGAAAGGCGCCATCGCAGGATTTCGCATCGAGGAAGTCTCTGTGAGTTACCACCCGCGAATTGGGAAGTCCAAAATTAGCGGTACGCTGAAGGGCACGGTGGGAGCGGCTTGGTTCATACTGAGTCGCATCGTGCGCTATTATTTTCGACGTCGAAGTGCGGGAACGCCGCGACCGGCGTAAATCTCGATGGACCAATCGCTCGTGGAATCCTCTGACCATTCCCCTTCAAGTTTCTCTCGCCCAAGCCACACGTTAGTCATTATGGCGAAAGCTCCACGGCCTGGCATGGTTAAGACCCGTCTCATCGAAAGCCTTCCGGCTCCCGCAGTGACAGCCCTATACCGCTGTCTTTTGGAGGACACCCTCAGGTTGGCAACCGCACTGGCGAATGTCGAGGTCGCTGTCATGTGCCCTGAATCAGATCAGCAGGAATTGGCACACGTATTAGGTAATACCGTGCAGGTCGTCGCACAAAAAGGCCAAGGTCTCGCAGCTGGACTCACTTCTGTCTTTCGACATTTTACTGCCGCCGGCCGGCAGCGCGTCATCGCCTTCAATAGCGATAGTCCTCACCTCCCTCGGTCCATTCTCGAAAGCGCGTTCGAAAGACTCGCCACGCATGACATCGTCATCGGGCCAACCCACGATGGAGGCTACTATCTTGTGGGCGCCAGAGCCGCTCAGCCCACGCTCTTCGAAAGCGATCCCATGGGAACAACAAGTGCGCTCGATAGATTGCTGGCGCGTACAAAGGCCCTCGGACTCTCAACCGGCTTCACGGAACCCTTTTATGACATCGATGTCGCAAACGACTTGATTCTGCTGGCTCGCGAATTGCGCCTTTCTCCCTCCAGGGCTCCACGAACTGCAGGCTGGTTCGCCGAATGGCAGCAAGCCGTCGCACAAATTCCTCCGCGTGCGGCAGCCTTGTGAAACTCACGCCCCCGCACAGGCTGTACGGACTCGGCGTCATCTTGCTTGTGGCGCTCACAATCTGCTCACGCGACTTCGGCCGCAGGGGTGAACCATCGTTTTTTATTCCACTGGCCTTTGCTGGCGTTGCATACCTTCTGGCCATTCGCGAACTTTTCTCGACGCCGGAATTTCCGAAGCGCGTCATTTTCTTCGGTCTCGCACTATCTGCCTTCTGGCATGTCCAATTTCTGCGAATGCCGCCGGGCCTGGACGACGACATTCATCGCTATGTTTGGGACGGCCGCGTGCAGCGGCTTGGCTATAACCCATATCTCGTGGTCCCGAGCGATCCTGCACTTGCCAGCTTGCATACGTCCGGGACGCGTTCGCTGAATAATCCGGAAGTGCCAAGTCCCTATCCAGCAGGGGCGCAGCTATTCTTTCGAGTCATTACATCAATTCACGAATCTACGTTCGCAATGAAAGTGGCATTCGTACTTTGCGATTTTGCAATCGTATTTGTGCTGCTCGATTTTTTGCGCCGCACCAGGCAGGCGGAGCACTGGGTTCTGGCTTTTGCGTGGAATCCACTGTTGGCGATTGAAGTGGCGGGCAGCGGTCACGTCGATATTCTTGGCGTGCTGCTGCTCTTGGTCTCTGCGGCCGCGCGCGTCAGACGCTGGCGTACCATTGCAGCCATCTCGTTTGCGCTTGCTGTTGCGGTGAAATTCCTCCCGATCGTACTGCTACCACTTTATTGGAAGCGCGTTCGCATCCGCGACGCCGCGCTAGCAGGCACCGTCTTCCTACTCCTCTACGTGCCCTTTCTCAACCAAGGCCGCATTCCCATCGGCTCGCTCGGCACCTATGTGCAGAGGTTCCGTTTCAATGACCCGGTTTTTGCAACGCTCGAGCGAGTGGCGGCTCCGCAGCTTCTGGCTGGCCTGGCAGTACTTGTCGGATTCCTTTCCGCGATTTGGATGAGGCGAAAGTCAGCAGAAGATTCTTTGGACGCCTTTGCGTGGCCAATGGCAGCATCCCTTTTCTGTGCGCCGGTTGTATATCCATGGTACTTGCTCTGGCTCTTGCCTTTCTTGCGGTCTATTTCGACCGTGCCCCTCCTGGTCTGGACTTTGAGCATTATTCCTACTTATTATGTCTGGCATCTGCGCATCGTCGGACGGCAGTGGCTGGTCCCTGACTGGATTATGCTGCTGGAATACGGATCTGTGGCAGTAGTTGCTGTCATTGTCGCGTTGCGTAGGTTCGGGCGACCGGTCGCACTTCCATTCCCAGCGGACCGGGTCGAGTAAAAGAAAGTACACCACATGCGATTCACTGCATCGAATACCCCGGGTAACTCATCCAAAAACACGCTCGCTTCATTCACTGAGGAGAACCTTCATGACAAAGTTGTTCCGTTCGATCACGATCTGTTGCTTGGTTGGCGGCCTGCTGTTCCTTGCCGCTGGCACTTCCCGCGCCCAGACGCGCCCACCCGATGTCGAACAGCTTGCCAAGACCTACGGTCTTGATTCGTGGGGACAAATTGATGCTGTGCGCTATACATTCAACCTGGATATACCCTCTTTGAAGTTGACGCTCGCTCGTACCTGGACTTGGGAGCCCAAGACCGGCAACGTCACCTACGAGACGAAGGATAAGGACGGCAAGCCGGTCAAGGTTACTTATAACCGGTCTCAGCTCAACAGCGCACCCGCCAACGTGAAGGACGACATTGAGCCGGCCTTTGTCAACGACAACTATTGGTTTCTCTTTCCCTTCCACGCCAACTGGGACACCAGCGCAAATGTAACCGTAAAAGAAAATCAAAAATTGCCCATCGGAAAGGGTACGGCGAAGCTGGTCTCGGTCAAATATCCAGCCGAGGTTGGCGGGTACACGCCAGGAGATACTTGGGACCTATACGTTGGGAAGGACGGGCGAGTGGCAGAGTTCGTCTACCACCGGGGTGGACCCAAGAAACCGAGTAATGTCACAGCCACTTGGGCGGGCTATAAAAAGGCAGGGCCTCTCCTTGTCTCAACAGAACATCGCGGCACGGCCGACGGCGCACCGCTTCACCTTTCTCTTTTGAATGTGGCGTACAAACTGGCCGGCTCGGACAAATGGATGGACGCGCAATAAAAAGCGCGCCGTTCATTCGATACCCCGGGTTCATTGCATCCTGCTCCATCGTGGAATGACCACCGCCTTCAACAAAACTCGGCAATCTGACGGGTCCAGGGCATGACGGAAGATTCCGCTCTTCCGATCCTCGGTCATGCCCTGGATCAACCGTCGGCCTTCACCCCCGAAAATTTAATCGACGATGTACGGCGCAGACGCCAGATCCCCGTGGGCGCCGTTCCTCCTGTCTGCATCCTCGAGTTCGACGGAGATATCACCGATTGGCTGGTTCGCGATAGCATCGCCAAGCCCTTCACGCCGTGGACGTGTTTTCATACTTCAATGTTCGCGATGGAACTCGAAGGTATTCAGTGCGGCATCATCGCGCGAACCATCGGTGGACCCTATGCGGTATTGATTGCCGAACAGCTCCATGCCGCCGGCGCCAAACTGATCGTCGGGCTGACCTCCGCCGGCCGCGTGTCGCCTGATTTACCGCTTCCGTGTCTCGTCGTGGCAACCAGCGCGATTCGTGACGAAGGAACGTCCTATCACTATCTGCCGCCGGAGCGCGAGGTCGCCTGCAAGTCGTCGCTCGTTCCGCTTCTCGAGCGCGAGTTGCTCCCCACTGGATGGGCCGTTCGCTCGGGTAAGGTGTGGACCACGGACGCCCCCTACCGCGAAACCAAAACGCAGCTCGGTAAATGGGCTTCGGAGGGCGCACTCGCCGTCGAGATGCAGGCCGCTTCCCTCTTTGCATTCGCCATCGCCAGGCAAGCTTCCGTGGTGTCGGTCGCCATGGTCAGCAATGCCGTCGATCATGCCGGCGCGCAGTTCGATACCGGCTCACAAGAAGACGGCCTCCAAATTCTCAAGGCCATCGCCCGAGCAGCTCGATCTCTTTTTTCCGCTGCATGACGCCGCGCCATCGAAGCGGCAACTGGCTGACTTAGAGGACCGCGCTACTAATCTCCCGGTACGCGGTCGATCTGCACCAAATTCCGTGCTTGTCCATCCGATTGAGGAACAAATCCCGGCTGCAACAACTGAATTGCCCGACGGCTTTCCGCTGCCAGAGATTCGGCGACCTGCCGCGCATAGCGAATAAAGTGGTGACCGGAGAGCGCAAGCTCGAACCCAAGTCGCCTTTTCTGCGGGTGTCGTCCCCAGCGCAACATGAGCTCTCGCATATAGCTCCAATACGCCCGGCGATAGCCCGAGAGCACGCCTTGCTTCCAGACGGATTTAAGCAGCACTCTCAGTAAATACAGCAAAGAAAGCGCTGGGGCTTTCTGCTCGGGTTGAAGTTGCCAGCGTTCCAGGGAATCGAGTACACGTTTGTAGTAGTGGCCCGGGTCGTAGAGTGTAAGTAGCATCCGCTTCGTGCCATCGAGCAGTTCGGCCAGGGGCAGCACTGTCCGGAAGTTCGGAGGATCAAAATTGCTCGGCTCGGGATTGTCTTGAAGGAGCCGGCCCTCTCTTTCCATGCGTTCATATAGGGGAGTGGTAGGCGGCGCTTGCAGGACACCCGTCATCGCCCAAGGGATGGCAGCACGCTCCACAAACTCAATCTGCTGGTCAAAAATATCGGGTGGATCGCTATCAAAGCCGACGATGAATCCACCCATGACCCAAAGCCCACGCTGCTGAATCAAGCGTATGCTCTCCAATGGGTCCCGGCGAAGATTCTGAAATTTCTTTGTTTCCTTGAGCGATTCCACGGAGGGCGATTCGATCCCGATGAACACGCGACAGAAATTTGCTTTGACCATCGCATCCAGTAATTCCGGCCGCGCGGCAAGATCAATGGAAGCCTCGGTGAAGAACGCGAAAGGATACCGGTTGCGGCGCTGCCACTGTTCCAACTCCTCGGCGAGCTGCAAAGCCGCCTTGTGATTTCCAATAAAATTATCGTCCACAACGAATACGTCTTTCCTCCAGCCGAGCTGCAGAAGCGCGTCGAGTTCCCCGATCAATTGCGCCGGAGATTTCGTCCTCGGGCGGCGCCCGTAGATCGTTATGATGTCGCAAAACTCACACGTGAACGGGCAGCCTCGCGAAAATTGCACCGACATGAGGGTGTATTTGTTCAGCGCCAGCAGGTCGAAACGCGGCACCGGGGTGTGGCTGACGTCGGGCTTTTCCGCAATACGGTACAGCCTGCGGGCTGAGCCGCGCTCGAGATCTGCGGCAATCTCCGGGAAGATTTCATCCGGCTCACCTGCGACCACGTGGTCAGCCAGCGGCAGTAGCGCCTCCGGTTGGCTGCTGGCATAAGGACCTCCAATCATGGTTCGCCGATTCAGCCTGCAGGCGCGTTCGAGTGTTTGTCGCACGCCTTCGCGCTGAACGGCCATCGCGCTGACCATCACAAGATCGGCCCAGAGGATGTCCTCATCACTCAACTCTTCAAAGGTAAGGTCAACGAGACGGATTTTCCATTGTTTTGGACAAAGCGCGGCCACGGTGATGAGCCCGAGCGGAGGCACGAGGGAGCGTTCCGGGACGATTTCCATCACCTCCCCAAGGCTCCAAAAGGAGGCAGGAAAACGCGGCCAGACCATCAGAACTTTGATCGCAGTTCCGAGTGGCGGGAAAGATCTAACCTCTTCGAAATCTCGGTCCATGAATTAATCTCTCACCTGAGTTGTTCTGGAATCCGGCATCCAAACATTGGTAGAAGCGAAGTTACAACACGGGCCAGATGTAATTGGGGAAGGAGCGAGCAGTTGAAAGGGCCTGGACATGCGGCAATCATCATTCGGAGCTCGATGTGACCTCGTTGAAGATATCAATTGAGCCCCAATGGAAAGGGCGGCTCGTTCGGGAGTCGCCCCATTGTAAAGTCAGGATTTCGTCAAACCCTGCAAAACTGCTTGCAAGCGCCAACAGCATAGCACTCGCATAGGTCATCCGTCTGTCCACAATTGAACAGTCCGGTCCTTGGGGAGATTCGGAACATCTGAGGATCGGCACTATTTCTCACTCGGCTGCCGCGCTTTCTTGGCCTCTAGGGATTTGAGCACCAGTGCCTCCAAAACGTGTTGGTCCACATCCTCGAGCTTCTTTATGTAGAGGCAACCCTTGCCCGTCGTATGCTTGCCAAGTCTTGCCAGCAACGTCGCAGCCTCGCTAAACTCGGTCATCCCATACAGAACAGTTGCGCCTTTACGCGGCGAGAATGCGATAACCGGCATATCGCCCTGCCGCCCGCTCTCGTACTTGTAGTGGTAGCTGCCGAAGCCAATGATCGATGCCCCCCACATCTTTGGTTTTTCAACTGCCGCGGTTTGCATCAACTTGACCAGTGCCTTGGCGTCTGCGCGCCTGGCCTCGTCCGTAATTGCATCGATGAACGCCGCCACACTTAATTTGGTGGGCTTCGTTTTGTTCTCCGCCATTCCCGCTGAGGCCTTTAAGGGCACTCAAGAATCTGAAATAGAACCACATTAGAGTCAATCGTTCCTCGAAATAGATCAGGGAACATTGACGAAGGCGCGACGAATTGGCCATATGTGAGCTGAATTCCGTAAACTCCCGGCGGCAAATTGTCGCGATTGATCGGATACCGGACCGTCTTTCTATATGACTGGCCCGGTGAGAGTGTTACAAGTTCCGAAGATAAGGGTTTTCGCAGCAGGTCGGCAACTGTGGAAGTTCCGCGACCATCCCCGGTCACCACAACCTGGTACGTAAGCCCATTAGGTAAGGCTGCGATTTTGCGATTGCTCGTATTCTCCAATTCCAGCTCGAGCTCCAGGCCATGCTGCGGACAAACCCTAGGCTCCGAGGCGATAACCCTAAATGTTACTGGCGCTCCCTCCGAAGTGGGAGCTGGTTTGTCGGTTTGGAGGTGCGCAGACGATTGTAGAAAGCAGATGAAAGGCAACGCCAAAAGAATTGGGAGAGACGTCTTCCATGTACTACTGAACGCGTTGAGCTTCAGCATCGTCATATGCGTTGCTCCTCTGTCCTATTCTGGCCATCACTTCCTTGGCCCTACCGTCCAGCGTTGCCTTTAACTTTGCTCGCGCAGCGCCTATGGCCGCATCTTGCGATCTTCCCGAACTCGTGGCAATTGCCTTCTGTAAGAGAGCCGCCTTCAATTCAACAGCACCCGCTTTGTCTATCGAAACATGGCCCTCCTCGTGTCTCTTCACGTCGGCCAGCGTTGCGTTCCAGGCTTTTTGTTCTGCGGGCGAAGCATTCTTGTATCCAGTCCAGTTCGGCAACGTCACAGTTATACTAACGGTTACTGTAACGTTCGCGGTAAGCGTAGCAGTGTAGGGCGGGCTGCCGCCTGACACGGGTCCGCTAGGGCTATCTACGTAATGATACGCCATTTGCGTGCATCCCATTGAGGTTCCCCCATTGCAGGGTATGCTGACGTTTTGTGCGGCCTCTGCGGCTGTGGCACCAGACACATCAGACGATACGTACACTACATTTGCTGATTGGTTTTGCTGGTTTTGGGCGGCTTGTTCGGCGAGTTGGTCGTCGGCCAGCTTGCCGAGCTCGGTCTCCCTTATATTCTCCGGCGCGTGGCCCAAGCACGAGGCTCTTTCAGATGGCGGACAATCGAGGCAACAGTGGCCGTCAAGATCGGCGAAGGATTCGGGGTCGTCACCGACCATGGAGTAGAGGTTGAGGCTTTGCGGGTTGCGTAGATTGGCATACGGGATCGGAACGGGAACGTTGGACCAATCGGCGGAGAGCCAGCGGCCGAAGCGGTTGGAGTAATAGCGAGAGCCGAAGTCGTCGTTACCGGTTTCGGCGTCGCGTTCCTTGCCCTCGAATTTGTAAGCGTTCTGGGTGCAGGTATTTGTATAAGGAGTACGTTCGCCGCCGTAGGGATAGAAGTCGGCGTCGTAGCAGACAACGCCGGTGTTCGTGGTGACGACGCGGGAAGAGCCGAGGAAATCCTCGGCATAAAATTGCGCGGTGCTGCCGGCGGGAAGCAAGGCGATACGTTTGCCGCCAAAGAAGATGTATTCGTTGGTGGTGGCGCCGGTGGCGGTGGTTTCCGCGAGGATTTCTCCGCCGGAGCCGTACCAGTAGAATTTGCCGTTGGATTTGGAGACTCGGCGACCCTGGCCGTCGTAGGTATAGTTCGTGGCGACTCCCCCGTTAGTTGCAGATTTTAGTTGGCTTTCTCCATCCCAGGAGTAGCCAATTGTTCCGTCGCTGGTGGTGTTGCCACTTAGGTCGTAGCCGAAACCGGAGACGTGATTGAAGTTGTCAGGGGTCTTGGTAAAGCCCGATTCCTGCGTGCAGCCGGTGTACGCCGGATCCGTAGTGGCGGCAATGGTCTGAAGATTGGCCCATGCGTCGGTCGTATAGACTTCGCCCCAGCAGTGGGCGGCACTTGTTGCGTGAGTGGAAGTGGTTTTTGCTGAGGCGATGCGATTCAGTGGATCGTAAGTAAAAACCTGGGAGCGCGTCCCGTCGATATTGTTGGTGATGCCGTAGACGTGGCCCGCATTGCCTTGGGAGGCGGCGTCGACGAAATTGTAGGAGATGTCGAATGCGTTGCCGCCGGTGGAAGAAGCTTTGAGTTCGTTTGGCTGGAGGCGGTTGTTGTAGGTGTTAGTGAGGACAAGGCCGCCGGGAAAGACCGAGCTGACGCCGATTTTGGCGGTGGCAAGAGCACCTTGCGGTGCATAGCAGACAGCGGTGCCGGCGGAGCCGCAGGTTCCTGACGCGTAGGTGATCCCGTTGGCGGAATCCGTGGATGTGGCGGGTCTGCCTGCATTGTCGTATGTGAAGTTGACCGTACGGGATGTGGGGTAAACAATCGACGTAAGACCGCCAGCCAGATTGAAATAGTACGTTGAGGTTTTTGTGGGAATGCCGGTGTTAGTGCGCTGATTCACGTGAACGCTACGCAGGTTTGTCGAGTCGACCTGATAGCTCCATGCTTCAGAACCAGCGGCGTCGGTCATGCTGGTGCGCTGGCCTATGTTTTGGCACGCGCTGAGGCCTAGACAGTTTGCCTGATCGTAAACGACGGTGACGCCCGGATCGCCGTTGGAGTAGGACGCCGAAAGGTTGCGATTGAGGACGTCATAACCGTAGGTTGTGGTGATGTTGCGTGCGTCTTTCTTGGTGGAGACGTTGCTGTTTGCGTCGTAGGTGTAGGTGAGCGTGCCGACTTCGGGATTCGTTGAAGTCAACATTCGAGATAGAGAATCATAAGTGAACGAGCGCGGACGCCAAGTGGCCGACGCCGCGGCACAGGTGGAAAACGGAGTAGTGTCGGTGGATTTCTGGACGGAGCAGAGAAGATTGCCGAGCGCGTCGTAGGTGTAGCGAGTTACAGCGGGAGTGTTTAATGACAAACCGGTAAACGAGTCTGAGCCGCCAGTGAGGGCGGAGCCTGACGTGGAAACGGGGAATGAAGTGCCCGAGAAATAAGTTGTATTCTGGGTGGCGGAGGTGGCCGACAAAGAATAGTTGGTGTTGGAGCCTGCGGTTTTCGCAGTGAGGTTCACCGTGGGCCCGCTCGCCGCGGCCGTAACAGGGGAAGAGGAGTTTCCGTTGATGTTGGACGCCAGGGCAGTCGCAAGAGAGGAAGGCGTACTTTGGCCGTAGCCTGTGCTGCCGGCTTGAACACCATTAACGGTCACCGTGATGGTGCCGCCGTCGTAGATCGTTTGCGGGCACGAATGGGCAGGTGCGCAGGGATCGAACGTCACAGACCTTTCTGAGCCACTAATGGTGACCGAACCTGTGCCAGACGTTGCCGGAGAAGTGCCGTAACCGGGCTCGTCGACTTCGACGAGACGGCCCAGACCATCGCTGCAGGATTTGCGGGCGCGGAGCGTCTGATCGGTAACGACAGTGCAATTGCCGGAGTATTGCGTCGTCACATTATTTGAGTTGGAGGTTCCATCCGGCGGAACGACGAGTGTAGTTCGGCCCAAGACGTCATACGTGGTGGTGGTAATTCCGTACGTGGAATCAGAAGTAGTGCGGTACGGGTTTGAAACCTTCCAGGCACGCCCAAGGCCGTCAAAAGTGGCGTCCGTTTGAATCGGCTGAGCGCAAGGCGAGCCGTCTTCGCAAAGTTTCGTTTTGACCGTGTGGCCCAAACCGTCCATAACCGCGATTGAAACAAAGGATTGAGTGACATTGATTTTCCTGGTGGTTGTTACGGACGGGGAAAAAACCGTGTCGTTGTAAGCGACGGTCGTTTTGCCGCCGTCGGGCAAATCGGTTTCGGTCAAGCGGCGGAGCGAATCAGCGTAAACGTAACTAGTGGTGAGATTGTTTTGGTCAATTGACGATATAGGTTGGCCGTCGGAATAGGCGTACTTGAATTTCGCGATGTGGCCTAACGGGTCGGTGATTTGCGTGACATAGGCATTCGTGGTGTATGCAGGCGGAGAGTCGAAGTTGTCAGTGTAAGAAAAGGCCGTGATGTGGGAACCAGTCGTCATGTCACTGCAGGTGGCGTTTCCGCAGGCGTCCTTTTTGGAGAGAATCTGGCCGGTTTCGTCGAAAGTGAAGGTTGATGTGGCATTGGTGCACGCCGCCGCGCCTTGAAAACACTGCCTAACTATAGTCGTAGCGTTGCCTCGAGGAGCCGCAGAACCGGCGGAGTAGTTCGTCTCATCGTGTCCGGCGGGAGCAGGAGACACGGCAGAGACAGCGACCTGGTCATAGGAAAAATCGGTTTCAGCTGCCCGCACGCCGTTTCCATACGTTAAGACGCTGGACGGCCGGTCGAATATGGAGGCGCCACTCGTAAAGATGGGCGTATTCGGGAAGCTCTGATAGTTGTAGACCGTTTCACGAGTCGGCGTCGCGGCCGGAGGAATCGTGCTGCCAGTCCATATGCCCGGGCAAGCGCTCGTGGAAGTAATTATGCCGTAGTCATATTCCTTTTTGTCGGTCACCTGCCCACCTGGGCCATAGGAATAGAACACTCCAGAAATTTGCCCGCTGTCCAGGGTCTCCAGCTGGCATGCCAGTTCGTACTGGTCGAACCATCCTTTCGTTACCGTCTTTAGGGTCGTGCCTGAGGTGTTCTTGTAAATGATTGTGCTTTCTAGAGCAATTCGGCTATCGAGGGCTGACAAGGAGTAAGGCTGCATCGGAGCGAGGTAAGGCACATAGTTGTATATCGTCTGGAAGGATGTGCCCCGAACCAGATCTCGCGTGGTTACGGTGGTTTGCTTGCTCGTCCAAGCGTCCCAATTGCTAGGGTCCCACGTGGTTGAATAGGCGAAGTCTTGTTGAAGTGCGATGGCGCTTCCATTGAAGCTCACATAGCGGTGCAGAATCGCCGGCTTGTCATAAATTGCCTTGAAGCTCGCGCACGTGATGCCATCTCCGTTGCCCTCATATACTGCAGATTGTACGTTCAGACCCCAGGAATAGCTGACATAGCCACCGGCCGGATACGTGATTTTGCTTAATTCTCCGTAGGTTGGATCATAGCTAAATTGATAGTTCTGTCCGTTGGGCAGAGTGATCGCGGTCATGACGGACTGAGTCCCAGAAACGCTCGACGGAATCGGGCAATTCGCAGGGGCGTTTGGCGGATACGTTTCACTCACACTAAAATTCGATGTCGCCGATCCCCACGTTACTGAATATGGATTCGAAATGCCAGAGACCGCGATGGTATTCCCTGTCGCTCCAAAACCCGATGAAGAAAGCAGCGCGCGCCCCAACTCATCGGTGACACTGAAAACACCCGCACCGGAGCTAGTGAATAGGACCTGGTTGCCGTTTCGGTCCTCAATAGAATTTACCAGGGCACTACAATGAGAGGTGCAGCTGCCGGCGGAAAAACTGTACAAAGTACCATCTGCACTGACTGCGCCCTGGAACGCAGCGCTGATGCCGGGTGTCGAGAGCGAGGCTCTATACTGGTCGTCGCCGCCGTTTAAATATTGTGCGGCGAGGCTTCCGGTCGAGCCGGAATTTGAGCAACCGAACCTATTTGAATTCCAGCCGATCCCCAGGCTGTGGCGTCCGCCGCTAAGGTCTTGGAGCAAGAAGTTAGTTGCGAACCAACAATCATAGTTTGTGCCTTGCCAGTTGTGTTGTTTTTTCCAGCCACTCCATCCAAGTTGAGGCACCGCATACGCCCAGCCTCCCTGAGCCATCAAAGAGTTGAGGTTTGAAGTCCAGTTTACGCCGGTAACGTTTCCCGAACTGGTAGGAGAAGGGAAATGAACTCCGTTGGAGTCGTAGGCAAAAGAGAATGGAACCTGCATCTTGCGGCCGGGTGGGACCGAAACACCAAGACGAAGGCTTAGAGAGCCGTTAGCGGGATCGACTGTTTCATTCAGTGTTCCGAGGTAGTTATGTCCCGCTCCCGGCGTTGGAGTGGATGTGGAATTGTTTACATCAGTGATTTGCGCGTTCAAAGGGCACACGCCGAAAAATGCGACGAATGCAATTGCGAAAAACAGGCGGGCGAAGCGAAGGGGCATGGGTCCTCCGAGACAGTGGCGGGAAAGTAACATGGGGTGTGGGGTAGCTGTCAAGGCAAGAATCGGTGAATAACGTATCGCGCGGTGCCGAGATAGGAAAGAAACTGTATCAGAGAACTGTGTCAGCTCACCTACCTGCGAGCGTTGCGGACTGACGCGGACTAGACCGCAAACAGGCAACGACGTAGAATTTGTTTCCCGCCTCTGCCCCGGTGATTCTTGCAAGAATGCATTGTTACTTTTCGCGATTCGCGGGGCGTAGAGCACCGCGTTACCGTCGAAGCTCGGTCGCTATTCGAAGCCGTGTGCAAGGCGTGGCCTAAGTTCGGCGCGAACCACGCGCCAAGAGCCGATGACTTCTCAGTAGAACCAATTCCGAAATCTTTCGAGGTCAATCTCGAACGGCTATTCCATCACGTCACGTCTAACGGACACGGCCCGAAGGACAATTTGAATCGGGCACGACTACTTCGATTGCTGCGAGGCGAAGGTCAGTAGCCAAGAGCCCTAGCGGCAACCACAGATTGAAAGGACAAACGCAATGGCAAATACCAACCGAAAGTTAATATGGCACGGCATGTTGTTGTTTCTCATCGGGCTGCTAACTGGCTTCGCAGAGACGCATTTCGCGAATACCCGGATGGGACTTGCTGCACATCTGGAAGGTGTGATGAACGGTACATTCCTGCTTGCACTGGGAGCCACTTGGATTGAAGTTCGGCTATCGTCGCCGACCAAGGCTGTCGCCTATCGGACGGCCCTTTACGGCACGTACGGAAACTGGTTTGTAACCTCGCTCGCAGCAGTTTTTGGTACGGCGGCTCTTTCTCCAATCACCGGGGCAGGCCACAGTGGGCAGCCGTGGCAGGAAGCCATTGTCAAGCTGGGGTTCATGTCTGTTGGCGTGGCCATCGTCACCGCGTCGGCTCTCGCACTGTGGGGCCTTCGAACCAAAGCGGAGGCGTAACGCCTCTCGTACGCTAACGCGTGCGCGTGCCGGTGAACTAAGACGTATCTGGTCAGTGTGATCGACTGCTGCACGCGAGAGATCGCTGGGCGAGTACTTACGAGTGTTTGCCCTTGCCTTTCGCTGCTCTGAACTTTGCCCATCGCGCTTTCGTTGCCTTCGAAATCCGTGCCCTCGCGGCTGCGGACAATACTCGTTTCGTCTTGCCAATCGGTGTATCGCTGCTAACTGAGTTACGGCCTAGAATCTTCACGGCTGCGCGTATCGTGTCCAATTGTTCGCGCAGCGTATCTGCCTGCTTCTGTAACTTCACTGCTTCCTGTTTCAAGGCCGCTAAGATATCCATGAATCCTCCGGCTCGTATCCTCGCACGTTCAGGGCACCATGTTAAGCTCTTGCAGAAAAGGATAGAAAATGTCGGCAAGGTCTCAAGTTGAGGAGGATCCGTGGCCGACGAATTCTCAAAGAAGGACGGACCGCGACTCGACCCGCCTCACGGATTTCATTGACCGTGTAATCGTCCCGGCTCTTGTTGAAGAGTATTTCGCGCAAGCGCGAAAACTTCCGGTTGAAAAGGCGGAGCTAGACCCCAAGAACAGCGGGAAAAGGCAATCGTTGCTTGCCAAAAGGTCGGACTGGGAAGTCTAGCGAAAATCCACTTGAAAGAAGTGAACGATGAGAACCCGAAGCGGAAATTCTTGTCTCGCTCGCGCGCGACGGGCATTGTTGAATGGTCTTAGTTTTCGGCAGCGCGCATTTCTCCTTTTCTCCTCATAAAATCCTCGGCTCCAACGACAAGGAGGCCACACTTTGTGGCCGGCTATTCTCCGAGCGTGGCCAGGAATACCAAACAAAGACTCTGGGCAAGATCACTCATGCGTAGCGAATTCGCGCGCCTCAAATTACAGCTTCGCTCTCGAATCGCCTGAGGTGAAACTTCAAATAAACTTAACGGTCGTAGCGAACTAGGCGAGTCGATCCATAACTGGATTCACAAAAATATTTATTTCGAAAGCAAAATGGAGTTCCAGGATATCAACCAGCTTTTACTAAAGCGATGGCAGACTTGCAATCGTTTTGGCGCGTGACTTCAAGAAGGGATGGCGGGAAATAAATTGACCATTCCAATCCAAGACTTTTCATTAGATTTTCAAAACACTTCACAGCATCCTCGTGTTCAAGGTCGTCGCGTACTGGACCTGAATAATCGATGTCCAAATCGGCTCGATCTTCCCCGTACTCCGAAAATCTAAACAGTTTGTCGCCGGGTCGCTTTGAGGGTCCATCCTTGCAGGAAAGCCTTATCGGCCCCCAGACCCAATGCTTGTATATAAATCGGGCCCCAACCGCAAAACGGGGTGGATTCGGCTGCGGCGGTTGGGGCAGGCCGGGTTGTTTTATCTCAGCAGGCGCAGGGTTAGTGCCCACAAAAAAGTCCGGCCTTCGCATCGTCAACCAAAATCGCCAATCTTTTGGTTCATACTTGTCTTGACAGGGGCATGGCAACACATGTCCCCCAAGCCATTGAGTATCTGGATTGCCATTTAGATCGAATTGTAGTTCGTACAGATACGGTTCGCATCCGACAGATTCCCCAGGGTGATTACATCCGTTACCTTTGAAAATGTATTCGTTGTCCAGATCTATGCCAGAGATGCCCGCTTTGTGTTGGCCACACATAGGTGCCATCACTGTGATAAAGCCCTTCGATAGATTGTCGACATACGCGAATGGACCATGAAACGTTAGAACCAAAGTGGACATATAATTGATTTCCCTCTCAATCTTTCGGTCTCAAACAAAAACTGTAAAAGTCGCCCAATAATATGGGTGTCTCCATTGCGGCTGAGCGCTTAGCAGTAAGCTTGCTCGCCTTGCGGCGTCACCTGTACTCTTTCCGTTCAGGATTTCTTCGTAAAATGTGCTCATCCACGCACGCGCTGCAGCGGAATCCACTAGCCAACGGCTCGCTACTACGTTCGGCACGCCCGACGCCAGAGCATTTCGGGCCAGGCTATCCCTGTCATTTATTTTGGAAGCAATCCCGCTTGCTGTTGAACACGCAGAGAGTACAACCAATCGTGCATGTGCAAGCGCGCGACTATTGAAGTCGCTCGGTCCAAGTGAATGAATTCCGTCATCAGTCACCGAGTCTTCTAAGATTAGGACATTTCTGTGACGACTGGCTATCGCATGACCCGCAAAATGGAAGACTTCGGCGTCGGGAAGGGCGTCACGGACCTTTTCAAATATTGCATTCTGTTCAAGCAAAAGCTTGGGTGTGTCAAAGCGGCCTGCTATTGCTCGCGCCTCATCTAAAGTTTCTGGAAGACTCGACAGCTGGCTTTGAGCGTCCGAATGAGAAATCCCTATGACGAGAGCACGGCTTGCACTGCTGACTTGCTCCGGCCTTCCTTTCTCGCTTAGATAAAAAAGGCCGGGGGCATATTCGATGTCGCGAGTTTCTGCGAGATACTTGCCCTCATCGTTGACGAGCGCTTCAAATGGGACAGCCCCAAAAACATCGTCCAATTCAAAAATCAGCTTTCGTTTCCCGGAAAGCAAGCGGTCAATTGGTTTCAACAATAGGTTGTACAGTTCTCGACCTTGAACCGACAGGCTACTCAGCTGGCTTGAAGGGCGCTCGCAATTGTCCAAGAAGCGTTGGAGGCGCACCTCAAGTTCGGGCATGGACGTTTGGACCAATTGATTGCGAACATGAGTCCCGTCGTAGACCCAGACGCCAATGCCATCTATAAACGCCACATAAGATACAAGAACCGTCCCCTCGGACAACCAGTTGGGGAATTGCGGAAGATCAAGCTCCGTGGATTTACTAACGTGCCGATGACCATTGGCCCCCGAAAGAGACGCACCTCTAAATGACTGCCACCAATAAAAGGACGCCTCTGGATCTGATGCAAATTTGATATGTGCCAGTGATTTATAGGTCGGTGAAAAACCTTGGACCCATTCGAAGCGGTCACGTTCAGACGAAATGGAATCGATCCCCCTGCGAGCCAGGCTCTGAGATAAATCGAGCGTATTTTCTGCGTCTGCAGTGCGCCCCACACCGAGCAGCGCGACCGCGCGCGCCGAATAAAACCTCGCAGTAACTATGTCGTGAGAAAGCTCAGAAAGGCTTTGCTCGACCGAATCCAGAAGTTGCAGCGCGTCCCCGTATCGACCACTTAGTACGTATGCTTCGGCCAGATCGACCGTGATGCTAGTGGTGAGGTCCTTCGAATGACTTCTCTCTAACAGGTCGCGCGCCTTTGCGAAGTTGACTTGAGATTCCTCGGTCTTACCAAGCGCAAGTTGCGCCCGGGCGAGCCGATACTGCTCTGTTCCTCTCAACGCTAAATCAGGATCGTCGACAACTAGTTGAAGGCCTTGCTTGATAACCGCTTCATCGAGGAACCAGAGCTGCAGATCATCCGCCGTGGTATCCAGTACGGCATACAAGCTGTACCCACGCATGGGCTCGTCGGATTCTTTCCAAAATGTCTTCAACCCTTCCGTCAAGAGATCGAATCGCTTGGCAGTATCTGTGGTCAAATCCGCTGCAAAAACAGAAGTTCGAAGTTCGAGTTCTGTATATTTCGCAGACTTCGCAAGCTCAACAGCTTTAATAACGTCTTCTAGCGATTCATCGACCCTGCTGATTTCGGCTCCGCACGCCGCAGCCTCAAGCCAAGTCTGCGTTTCGATCCAAGAATAATTTCGCCCGCGCAAGTCTTCGAGCAAACGCTTCGCTTTTTCATGACACGGTTTTCCTCGAGCGGCAAGATGATTGGCATAGATCTCTTCGAATGCAGCTCGAATCCGGCCCGGTTCGTCACCTTCATTCTGAAATTCTCTTTCGGCTGAGGCGGCCATCTGCATCGCGTTTGTGTGCTGGCCCGTTGCATTTGCCTGAATCGCGGCCACCAAGAGCGTCATTGCTTTCGATCCAGATCTAAATGACCGGTTGGAAAGCAATTCTGAGAGCCATTGGTCGTTGTGGCGTGCACCAAGTTCTCTGGAAAGTTCTCTTAGCGCAAATTCCAACGAGTCTTGATAAGAATTACCGATATTTCGGCTGGAAACCAACTCCGGAATCCAATGCTCCAACGCAACCCTTTGATACGCCTCGATCGAAGAATCTATCTTTAACACTCGTTCTTCTTCCCCACTGGCAATAGCGCTTGCCACCTCTTCCGCAGAGGCCAGATTTTTCGTACTTCGATTTTTTTGCTCCTGGAGTATTTGCCTAACCTTCTCCAATCTTTCGCGTCCATCGGCTAGCCACTCGGAATTCGTCTCTACGCGAAGGTAGTGGCCCCAGTCTTCCTCCGCCTGAGAGTAGAGCTGAAGTCGTTGCGCGACCACCGCACGGTTGAACAGGGACACGGGATCATCAGGGCTTAGCGCGAGCGACTGGCTTAACAGTTGATATGCCGTTGCCAGGTCGCTCGTACTGGGCTCTCTTTCGGCTTGCAGAAAATATGCAGAACCTAAATCCCTTAGAAGTGAAGACGACTTGGGATTGGATTGCAGAGCCTCCTTGGCTGTTTCAATCGCGGACTTATAACTCCCTTCGAGGAGATCAGCTTGTACCTTGGCCTGCAACCAATCGACCTCTGTCGGATTTCTACTCAGTCGTTTGGCGATCACCTCTTCCGCTTCTAGTAGTGGTACCGGCTTCTTAATCTGCGATTCGTCGGCCTCTCCCCGTGTTACCGCGGGCAATGGCGCATATTTTGCACCTGGGATTCTCAGTTCCATGGTCCGATGGAGTGTGTAAGCTTCCGCCAAGAGAGACTGCACATGCGCGGGACGCAACCGCCACTCAATACCCACCGCCAGGGTTGCAATGATGGCCGCTGCCGCTGCTACTCCATAAAGCCAGTGCCAGTTGCTGCTCATCTGTTTTTCGGATGATCCAGCCGTATCTTTCTTCGTCTCGAAGCTAGTAATCTTTGCCGCAGAAGCCAATTTCTTGGCAAAAGCCTCCTGCCATGCTGGCTGACTCGTCGCTAGGCACTCAATCTTCGATTCTTCATCTGCAGTTCGCTCGGGCCGCAATTCCTCCGTCGCACGGCGAAGGACCGGACCACAGTGCTCGCACTCGGATGCGTGAGCCAACAATTTCTCCGCTTCTTTTTCCCCAGTCAAACCGCCAACTAGGTCGCAAAGCTGTATTTCGGAAGGACAATCGCTCGAGGATCCCGCGGAGAAATCCACACGAAGGCCGCGAAGGATTTGATCGTTCTCCCTCTCCATCGCAATCAACTTTTGGCAGAACCCGCAGCTCATCAAATGACGCTGCGCGTCCTCCAATCCTTCGGCCACCGGAACGCCAGGCTTTTCTTCAGACCTGGCTCTCATCAGGCGTTCGATCTGTTCGACGTCTAGGTGCTTTAGTTCCTCGTTCACTACAGCTTCTCCCCTTACAACGATTCAGCTGGCCGAATCCCTTCAACTGATTTTCCCGAACCTTCTTCGAATTCTTTTCGGCGTGCGAGTCGCTGGCGAACTACTCTAGTCAACCTAAGGATGATGGTTTCCACACCCTTCGTACTAAGTTCGATGGTAGGTAACGATGCGATGGCATTCGCCGTGAGGCCCGCGCGATAGTACAGCCAGAATATGCGGCGATCTCGTAGCGCGTTTGGTCCATTCGTGGCCGTTTCGAGGCACGCGCCTATTTGCCGCATAAGTATTTCCTGTTCCAACCGAACAGCTGATTTGTCTTGACCACGATCCCGTTTTGCCGGAATTTCGCATTCGATTGACGCGGTTACAGTTGAACCACCTCGTTTCTCGGCTCTCGACGCTTTGCAGTGATCGTGGACCAGGTTCGCTGTTAGAACCTTGATATATCCGAAAATGGCCTCGTCGCGCTGGAATTGGAACGAGCGCAGTAGGCAGCAGTTGTCTGCGCACAGTTTGAGGTAGGTTTCCTGAATCAGTTCGTCAACGACTTGAGGTGAGGCATCACCCCAGCGCCGGGATGTGCGGAGTGCAACGGTCGCAATGAGTTTATGAAAACGCCGGACGAACTCTTGCCAAGCCAACACATCGCCCGTGTTTAGGCAGGCGAGCACGAGTGCTTGTGACGAGAGAGCGCCGTAATCCACGAGTGGCTGGGGCATTCTGAGTTCCGCCATTGTAGCCTAATTCCAGTTACGTAACTCCCGAGGTATTCCAGTTTCTGAAGGGATTCTCACGCGCTTCTCGTTCTTGAGAGCATACAGGCAAGCGCGTCCTACCCTCGCCTGTTGTTCGACAGGAGAATCGTGTGATGGCAACAACCCGTTTGGTATTGGTGTGTGCTGCTTGTACAGCAATCATGCTTTTCAGAGGAATAATTCAGGCGGCGCCCTTTCCCGTAGATCAAGAAGGCCAAACACCACAAACCCAAAAGGCTCAACTCCCAAAAGATCCGAAAGCCCAAACCCCTCAAGATCCAAAGGGGCAAACTCTTTCGGAGCAGAAGGATCAAACTTGGGAATACGTTAAAGTCATTGGCATCTCGGATGCTCATGACTCGCTCGATGTCGCTGTGGCTCTCTTCAACAATTGCGACCTAACGAGAGACCAGGGTCCTGCCAAAGCCTGCCAACAACTCCACTTAGTCGTTAATGAAGCCGTCGTCAAAGATCGTATAAAGGACCTCCAACGCGGCGACCGCATCACGATCACGTTTACGCCCGGCGCCACGAATCAAAACCAGTTGAAACAGTTCTGCATAGACAAGTCGCCAGCCGTTCCACCCTTTACTCGAACCTGGGTGCTACTCGGCGCTGGCTTTACTTGCTTCACTATTTGTTACTTCTGCTCGCGCTTCCATCCTTTGAATTTGATCCTCGGCGAGGATGGTCGCTACAGCAATTCGAAATTTCAAATTGCGACGTGGTTCTTTGTTTTGATTTCGACCTATCTCGCCACGGTTGTTCTTCGCGTCTGGTATGGAAAGTGCGACTTCATTGGCGGCGTAAACATCCCCCAGAATCTTCTGCTGCTCTCAGGGATGAGCGCAATCACTTTCGCTGGCGCAAAGGGAATCACCGCAAGCAAAGCGCAGAATGCGAGCCAAACTCCAGGAGCAACTCAGAAAACAAAAGCAGTTGCCCCAAGTTTCTGGGATCTCGTTCAAGACGATAACGGACTATTTGATTTCGGAGACTTCCAAATGCTGATTATTACTCTCTTGGCCACCGGAATGTATCTCGTTCTCGTCTTTAATTTCCTCGGATCGCTTGACCTTCGCGCGACTGTCGATCTTCCCAATGTGGATACAACCATTCTCGCCACGTTCGGCCTTGGCCAAGGGGCCTATCTTGCGAAGAAAGCAGCGGGCAATTTGGGCCAGTAAGTAGTAGGGAGCAAATTTCGGGAGTTCAGGAGGAGAAATGGCAATTACTCGAACACCGGTTGTTGAGAACCCCGGCGCGGTTAGAGTGTCCGTTGGCTCTGGCCAGTTCCTTCACTTCGTCGTGGACGCCGGAGGCCCTATACCTATTTTCGTCTTTGGCAGCAACGTCAAAGGAGTTCTATTCGACGCGGCAGACTTCCCGGGTCATCCGCTCCCACGGTACGAGTGGGATCATTTAAAAAATCTCTCCGACACTCAGCAGTTGGAATTCTTGCAGTTGCGTATGTCTTTCCTCACAAATACAAATTACACATACACGGTCCAATTGAAAGACTCATCTGGAGTCCTTTCCACGGTCCTGCAAATTGGCTATGTCGGAAGTCCCACTGACATCCAACCAGAATCCTTTACGGTGGTGATAGTCCCATGAAAATGCGGATTCTCACCTTCGCTATCTTCATTGCTACGATTTCCCCGATCGTTAATGCCCAGGCAACATTTGAGCTTTGGGTTGGGTCACGAATCGACGCTGCATTAGATAGGGCCCAGAATGTCGTAGCCTCAGACCAGATAAAGGTTGAGCGAAATGGAAAAGGAAGTGACCGGCAAAAGGAATCTCCCTCTACTGACTCACGCTCTACTTCCCTCGTCGATCAAAGTTCCGCGACCGATTTCTTTAGTCTCGCCGCCAATGTGATTCCCGTAACTCCCGGTCTTTCACAATTTACTTCAAGCACGGGAACTACGATGAGCAATTCCAGTACAACGGGATCTACAACAGCAACGGCAAGTCTCTATGCGCTTATCGTCGCTTTTAACAAGAAAAGTCCAACCGACCCGCAGTTCTACAAAGATCACGCATTCTCTCGCCAACTTTCATTCACCATCGGAACGTCGGCATCAGATCAAACCAAAGACAACACCACGACGCCAGCGACGGTTTACGGAACCAAATATCTCGTGATCAACAGGAGAGAGTTATATTCGAAATCAAGCATCAAAGCACTTCAAGAAGCTCGAAGCTTCGTTCGTAAGGCATTTGAAGCCGACACAAAACTAAAGCCGGCCATCGAAATTTTGATTTTTGCGGCTCTTCATCCGGCTGATGTTGCCACAGACGGGAAAGCCGATACCACTAAATTTGGCGACTTTCTTATCAACGAGCTGTCCCCTACAAAATACCTAGCCACCGTAAACGAACTTAGTCCAGAAACCCTGAAGCAAATAGACGCGCTAATCGAGAATTCACTTGACGTCTTCCAAGCAGAGCGAATTGCCGTACAAAACGCATACGACAAAATCAGCAAAGGAATGCAAGTGTCCGTCTCCTACACGGCGAACATACGCGACCCCAAGGGAAACAACGACCATCGCGCAGAGCTGATTTTCGACTATGGACTAAGCAGTCGCATCAATTGGACTTTCAACGCGAGCGGTGACTACACTGATCGCAAGATGGCTCTGGATTCGAAGGGAGGACGAGCGGCAACAGAATTCCAAGGCAATCTCACAAAATCGGATTCAGCATGGGGCCGCGGTCCGATTCAGATCAGCTTCAGCGGTGAAGCGAAATGGCTTACCGGAGTGAAACCGCAATATACTTTCCAGGCCAAGCTAACAATTCCTATCTCAACAGGAATTGATCTGCCCATTGCCTATCAATACGCAAACCGCACCGCACAATTGAATCAAACAAGCTCCGAAGCCCATCTCGGATTATCAATAGATGTGTCACGCCTATTTCAAGCACTTAAATGACAATCTGCCTATTCATCGACTATGTAGAGCGGCACACAACTTGGCAGCAAATGAGAAAAGTACTGGCCATAGAAATGGCGAAAATCTAAAGGCGGTCTCATAAAGCGAAAGAAATTAAGCAACTCACTATCAGCCTCAAATGAAAACAGTCCGTACTTAGTGCAATTACTCGCGGGGCATCAACTGTGAACGTTTTAAGTGGTGAACCGGGGAGGACTCGAACCTCCAACCCGTTGATTAAGAGTCAACTGCTCTACCATTGAGCTACCGGTCCATCGCACAACCCTACTATTTTACATCCGGCTGAAAATTTTGTCGAACCCCTGATTTCCAACGTTCGCCCGGATCTTAGCGCAGCAAATCTTCCAGCCGCACCCGCGCCTCGGTTTTGCTGTCGCGGTATTTAACAATCACCGCCGCATACAACGACAACCCCCACTTCTTTCCCGCCGGGTGCGTCACCGCCCGCGATCCGGGTACCACAATCGCTTCTTCCGGAATCACCAGTGGCTCATCGTCTTTAGCGCTGTAAATCGTTTCCTTCACAAGGTCATAAACTGGCGTGGACCTGTTCAACACCGTTCCCGTACCCAGCACCGCGCGCTTCTTTACAATCGTCCCTTCATACACGCCGGAATTCCCGCCGACCATGACTTCATCTTCGACAATCACAGGCATCGCTCCGACCGGTTCAATCACTCCTCCGATCTGCGCGGCCGCCGAAATATGACAATTTTTTCCGAGCTGCGCGCAACTCCCGATAAGCGCGTGGGAATCCACCATCGTTCCCTCATCCACATACGCACCGACATTAATAAACATCGGCGGCATGCACACCACACCGCGCGCCACATAACTCCCGTCACGGATACTCGACCCGCCGGGCACAATCCGCACGCCACTCTCTTTCGTCATTGTCTTCGGAGGGTAACTCGACTTGTCAAAAAAAGGCTGCCGCGAGGGATACGGTCCCATCTCCACCACCATGCCCAGCCGGAATCCGAGCAGGATTCCCTTCTTGACCCACGCGTTCACGCGCCAGCCTGTAGCAGATTTCAAATCCGGCTCGGCCGCTCTCGCTTCGCCGCTGTTCAGCAAATCCTTGAACGATTGAAATAGTTGCCGGTGTTCCTCGCCATACTTCACCGGCGGCCGGTCAAAAAGTTCCTCAATTTGCTGCGCCAGCGACGGCAACGTTCATCCTTTCGAGAATTTCCAGCGATTCAAGAACGGCGCGAATCTTCTGCAAATTCTCCGCCTTTGGTGCCACCAGGGGCAACCGCCACACCGGTTCCAGTAGTCCCATCAAGCTCATCGCCGCTTTCACCGGAATCGGATTTGACTCTACAAAATTGATTTCCATCAGCGGCAGATATTTTCTGTGAATCGCCCGTGCGCCTGCAAAATCGCCGGCCAAACCGCATTCGCACAGTTGCGCCATCTCGCGCGGCACCTCGTTCGCCGCCACCGAGATTACGCCCTTTCCTCCTAACCCAAACAGAGGCAGCGCCACCGAATCGTCCCCGGCTAAAACGGAAAAATCATCCGGCACTGCATTCAAAACCGACGCCATCTGCCCGATATTTCCTGACGCCTCTTTCACGCCAACGATATTTTCAATTCGCGCCAGTCGCGCCACCGTCGCTGGCTCCAGATTCGTTCCGCAGCGCCCAGGCACATTGTAAAGAACAATCGGCAGCCGCGTCGCCAGCGCAATCGCGCGATAGTGCTGGTACAAACCTTCCTGCGTCGGTTTGTTGTAATAAGGCGTCACAGACAACAATCCGTCCGCGCCCATCGCCTCTAGCTCGCGCGCCAGCTCAGTCACTTCCGCGGTATTGTAGCCGCCGGCTCCGGCCAGCACCGGCACCCGCCCCTTCGCCTCTTCAATCGTAATTTCGACAGCGCGCAGGTGTTCCGCGTGCGTCAGAGTCGGATTCTCTCCCGTAGTCCCGCACGGCACCAGAAAATGCACGCCGCCATTGATCTGCCTCCGCACCAGCCTCCGCAGACTCTCCTCGTCTACCGAAAAATCTTTCCGAAACGGTGTCACAATCGCCGTGCCGCATCCTTCAAACCTCATGCTGACCTCCACGCCCGCGCGCCATCACGCAAGCTCCTTTAGAATCTCGCGAAACTCGTAAACTCCCTTTTTTCCAATCACCCAATTCGCCGCACGCAACGCGCCACGCGCAAATCCTTCCCGGCTTCGCGCCGTGTGCCGGATCGTGATCGTGTCCTCCGCCGAATCAAATCCAATCTCGTGAGTTCCCGGCACCGCTCCCGCCCGGCTCGCACTCAAACTAATCTCCCGCGCATACCCATTCCGCTTCATCTCTTGCGCTAGCGCCAACAACGTTCCCGACGGCCGATCCTTCTTCGCTGCGTGATGAATCTCCCATCCCCACGCACCATAATTTTCCTCTCGCGCAAATCGTCGCGCCGCTTCGGCCACCACCTCTCGACACAAATTCAGCCCAACCGAAAAATTCGCGCCCCATACCAGTGCACTGTCGTTCACGAGAATTTCTTCCGTCAACGGCCCCAATCCCGCATACCACCCCGTTGTTCCACACACAGTCGCGATGCCAACCGCCGCCAGTTTTTTCAGATTCGCGGTCGCGACCTCTGGTCTTGTAAATTCCACCGCAACATCCACTCCAACCATCGACTGCGCCGTCAGTGCCCTCGCGCCGTCGTTGTCTTGCCCGGAAAAATTCGCCTTCACTTCAAATCCGTACTCCGGCGCGAGCCGCTCAATCATTCGGCCCATTTTCCCGTACCCGACAATCGCCAATCCACGCGTCATAGGGCCGCCAACAGCTCCTTCACCATCCGCTCATAAATTCCAACTGCTTCCTGCAAATCGCTTTTTGAAATTCGTTCCTCCGAGGTGTGCGCCACATGAATACTTCCCGGTCCAAGCAAGAGCGGCCTGCCCCAGACGCCCGCAAAATTTGGTATGTCGGTCGTGAAGGCCACAACCGTTGTCTTCAGCCCATCGAGCGCTTCCATTCGTAACGGTTCCGTGCAAAGCGCCTCGCGCACTTCCACGCGTCCCCGCACTGCGGCCGCCAACGCGTCGCGCACAACGGCTGAATCTCCCACCAGACGGAACATCAATTCCGCCTGCGCATAATCCGCAATCACATTCGGCGCACGGCCGCCCGCAATCGTTCCAATATTCAGCGTGGATTTTCCCAATAACTCATCACTCGGCAGCGAAATCCGTCGCACGTCTTCCAGCACCGAAAGCAAGTTCTCAATCGCCGATTCACCGAGCGCCGGATACGCCGAGTGTGCCAGTTTCCCTCGCGCGATTAATTCGAAGCGAAGCGCTCCTTTCGAACCCAGCGCCAATAAATTTTCCGTGGGCTCACCGTTGATCAAATATTTCGATCCGCGATCCACCTTCGCGGCGGCCAGCGATCCCATGCTGTCTTTTTCTTCGCCGACGACAAACAAAAGCCCGAAATTTCGCGTTCCCACCGCGAGCAATCGCTCCGCAGCCGTGACCATAGCCGCGATAATTCCTTTCGCGTCGCAAGACCCGCGCCCCCAAACGAACTCGTTATCCTCACGCGACGCAAAAAATGGCGGCACCGTATCAATGTGCGTGGACATTGTCACGACCGGCGTGCCCCAGCTGGCCAGCACGTTAAACCGCTGCGCCGTCACCGGCATTCGCTCCGCAACACCGGCGGTCCGGTTCGCCAGTTTGGCCAAATGCGCGTAAAGATACTCTCCGGCAGCCGCTTCGGCTCCGGTCGTGGACTCGATGTCCACCAATGCGCGCGTTAATTGCACCGCATCCATATTTTGTTTTTAACTTTCTGGAAGGAACGCTATGGAGGAAGGAACCGCGCAGGAACCCTGCGGAGAACGCCGCCCCTCGATAGCGCTCCGTCCGGCGGTCGTAAGACCGCGTTGTTCATCGCTTCGCTGGAAGCGACCGGACGACAGTGAACGGGCTTCCGCCTCGTTCCCCAATCCCTGCCGCATTCGCAGCGGCAGAAATTTCGGCGGAGAAAACTACCGTGTCCCTTTCGCGCGGGCCGCCGAATCGAATCGGCCTTGCTGCCCGGCTACTCCTGACCTCCGCACCTCTACCAAGAACTCATTAAGCCTACGCGAATCCCTCTCGTCTTGGCAACGGGCTTTTAACGATGTATGATATACATCATGCGTCGTACCCAACTGTATCTCGAAGAATCTACCTGGAAGGCGCTCCATGTTCGCGCCAAGCAGCTGCGCGTGACCATTTCCGAATTGGTTCGCAGAGCGATTCAGGCGCAATACGAAACCTCTGCGGCGGATCGGCAGAAAGCCATGCAAGGAATCGTAGGTCTTTGGAAGGACCGCAAAGATATCGGGGACTCGACGGCCTATGTTCGCAAGCTTCGAAAAGGCAACCGGCTTGCCCGCCTCAAACAATGAAGTCCGTTTTGGTTGATTCAGACATCGTCATTGAAGTTGGAAGGGCACGCGACTCGGGGCTATTGTCCCGGTGGTACGCGCTTGGCCAAAGCACGCAACCCATTCTTTATACGCCGGTTACGATGGCAGAACTCTGGCACGGAGTGAGGCCTCAAGATCACGCGGCACTCGACTTTCTATTTGCCACAATGAACTGCGTTCCACTTGACAAGACAATCGGACGTCGAGCGGGGGACTACCTCCAGCAATTCTCGAAAAGCCACAGAGTCGAACTCGGCGACGCGTTGATCGCTGCGGCGGCATCCATCCACAGCTTCCAACTCTGGACGCGCAACCGCAAGCACTACCCCATGAAGGACATCGAGTTTTTCTAGGACGGAACCTTTTCAGCGCCGATGCTCGTCACGCAGCGTAGTCGTCAGTCCGTGCGCCACTTCCCTTGCCCGCTCCACGTCATTCGGCTCGAACGAAATCGCCGCCACTCGCTGGTGGCCGCCACCACCGAATTTTTCTGCCAATGACGCCAGATTCTGATCCGCCGTCGCTTGATTCCAGGGGTTGGTCCCCAACGAGACTTTCGACCGTGTCGCAGAAGCGCTCACGCTGATTGAATACACGCACTCGGGGTGCAGGAGATACGGAATAAACTTGTTGTATCCCTCCAGGTCCAGATCACTTACATCGAAAAAAATCACGCCATCTTTCGCTTCGCTTCGCCCCCGTAAAATCTCAATTGACCGCCGGTGCCGCTCCAGCAATGGCCCCAAATGCTTCGCTACAACCGGCAACTGAATCACTTCGTTCAGCGGCTTGTATGCCAGTTCCCGAATAATCTGCGCCGGGACTCCGTCTTCGGGAGCCGCTTCAATCACGAGCGCCAGTTGCGTCGCAGGCTCTTTCAACTCCACGGCAGACTCCGGCGTTGGAAACTGCGCGCCATCAATAATGTCGCCCCAATAAATCAGATCCGCGAGCGGCGCCGTATCAAAACCAAATTTCTTCCGCGCCGTATCCGCAATCAGTTTTGTGCAGGACTTGTAGTCCGGCTGATAGTAAAAGTTCTTCCCCGGCCTCTGTTTAAATTGCTCGGCATCCGCCGGCGTCAGAAATGCGCTCTGGTGATGGTCGAACCACCACGTCACCTTGGGCGAATTCGAATACTTGAAATCCACAATCGCATTCTCGTCGCCGTCGAACAGCCCAGGTTCCCACGGCTGTTTTGCGCGGTGCGTCATGCCGGTGAAGCCAAACTCTGCGTTCGCGTCAAATTTTTCGCGGTAAAAACGGTAAAAGAGGGCAGCCGAAGCGGTTCCGTCAAAGCAGCGGTCGTGGAAACAGAGCCTGACTCGGGTCATAGTTCGAGCGAAGGGCCTTTCCTGCCTGACGGTCAACTCCTCCGTCGGCTACAAAGCCCTAAACGATGCGGTGCCCTGCGCAGAAAGTCAAGAGCCTATCCGATGCCAAAAAGAAGCCGCTTCATTTCCGAAGCGGCTTCTTTGCCAATCAGTTCTTTCAGCAGCGCCTGTTATGCCCCAACCATTTTCTCGACCATATCGCCGATAATCGGCAGCTTGAATTTCTCATGCTGGTAGGCCTTGTACATGCAGAAGATCGCCACAGCAATGAATCCAATGGCGATCACGGGCAGCAGGAAAATCATGAGGAACCCGATCGGAAAATGCATCAGTGCTGTGATGAAACCCAAAATCATGGTGACGATCCAGAACGCAATCCACACGACGAAGAACGCAATGTTTAATGCAATTGCCTGAGCTCCGTGAAAGCGTACAAACGGCCTTTTGTCAATCAACAAGAAAATCAGTCCAGAAATCCACCCGAACAGATAGCACAACAATCCCGCAACGTTCTCATCCATTCCCGCCGTTGGCGAGTCGCTGCTCGCAACCGCCGCCGCCGGGGTTGCTGCTCCCTGACCTGCGCCGCATTTCGGACAAAATGCCGCTTCCCCAATGTCCTGACCACACGCCTTGCAAAATGCCATATCGGGCCTCCCCTTGACCTTCAATGGGCGAGAGGGTAGCAAACGCCCCCGACCCGACGCAATCAGATTCCGAGCGCGCAGAGAATTCAATGGGCAGGATTTGGATGGCATGTAAGGCGGCTCTAGGGTATAGTCCGTCTCCCCGCAACATTCTAGAAGGAGACCCAAATGACTACCCAGTCTCGGTCCTTGGTGATACTCACGCTTGCTGTCGTTTCGTTGCTCGTTGCTTCCTCTTCAAGCGCCACGACTATCTCCGTTCGTGGCCATTCCAACTACGGGCAGGGCGGTCCGACCGAACAGATCGGTGCCTCGCAACTCCTCACCCTGTCCGACGGCACGACGCTGACCGCTCAGGCCGAGTGCCCAACCGCTGGTCCAGCAAATGACAACGGGGTGTGCGACCTCATGTTTGTTTACACGATCAAGAGCTTGGGTTCTTCCACATCCAGCCTGACCGTAAGTTTCGCTGGCCTCGCGAATTTCAATTTTAATGGATCCGCGCTTCAGAGTGCGTCGGACTTCAACGGAAGCACCTACGGAAACTTCGGAGATACAACGCCGTACGGTTTCCTGGGAACGGACGATCCTAATTCTTCAGCGCTCCCGGGACTCGATCCGCTTTCAATTACGTCGACCGGAACCGCGACCGGCGGTCCTGGATCGATTAGTTTTACGATCGCGAATCCTCAGGTTGGTCTTAGTTTTTTCTTCATAGACACTGCCAGCACCCAGGTATGTAACTTCGGAGATGTGTTCGACTGCTCGGACTTGCAAGCCGACCTGGCAAGCATTCCGGCGCCACAAGGAACAGCTGCCACGCCCGAACCTGGCACTGCGGTGCTGTTATTTGCAGGGTTGTTGGGACTCGCATTCATCTTCAAACGTGGTCGCTAAGCTACGGGAAAGACAAAATGGTCATCGGGCCGGACACGAATGGCGTCTAGTTGCCGTTAAGTTTTTGGATGGCAGCTTCGGCCCGTTGCTGAATTCCGTTAAATCCCGCGCGGCGCGCATCCGCCGACAGCTCCCTCAATAGATTGGCCGAATGCTTTCCGCCCTGGCTGCGGCCATTCCACTCAGCAATAGCCAGCTCAGCTTCCAGACGGATTCCCTCCAGTCCAAGTCGTTTTGCTTCCCGGATTACGTTCGCCAAACCGGTTCGGCCTTGCGCGCTCGCTCCATTCAAAAATTGAATTCGAGATTTTACAATCGCAATACCCAGTCTTATGACGGGGTCCGCGGATTTCAACGCCTCGGCCGATTCGATCGCTGCAGACGCATCCCCTGTTCGGCCCTGCTCGAGCTTTGCCAACGCAACCGCTGCAAGCGCTGAGCTCTCCTGCGCGCCCACCCCCTCACTGTGAAGTTCCGTTGCAGCCTTCCCTGCCAGGTCTTCGGCCGTTTCAGGCGAAGCCTTGGTCTGCAGCAGCAGCCAGCTCTGCGAGAGCCACCCCACCGCCATGTTGGTTTTGTCGGTCTGCGCTGTGCTCATGTCCAATCCGTCTTGATAGCTCCTTCTCGCTCCAGCGAAATCCCCCATCGCAGACTGAACGTCTCCTGTCTGATAGAGGTACGATATGGCATCACGATTGAGTCCAAGTTCTTTCGCCAGCGTCAATGCTTGTTGCGTACCAGTTTGTGCATCTGCCACTCTGCCCTGTTGCAAATCGATGGATGCAATGTTGCCGAGCGCTCTGGCCTCGCCTCCTCTGTCGTGCAGCTGTCTCGCAGCTCCCAGCGACTCGTGAAAGAACGCCAAAGCCTTCGGATATTCTCCAGAAGTCTGGACTTCCACACCCAAGTTATTCGTCAGCTCAGTGATGTGGGGCTGATCCCTCGTTTCTCGCGCCAATGCGAGCGCGTTATTATAGGTGCGCATCGCCTCTTCGTGAGCTCCCATGCTGCCCTTCACGTTGGCTATGTTCATCGTCGCGCCGATGACGTCGCGCTGCGCGCCGAGTTTAGTGACTATGCCCAGCGCCTGCTGATGCTTTGTTAGCGCCCCGGCAAAGTCACCCCGCGACTCCAGAACGTATCCCATGACACTTTGATCCCTGGCAATCAGGAGCTCGTATCCGACCGCCTTCGCGATCTCCATGGAATCGTGACATGACTGTTCTGCGGCAGCCTGGTTGCCAAGGCTTGCAGTCGCGCCGCAGAGTCGCCAGAGGGCTTCTGCCTCCATCAGCCGGCGCTTGAGTTGCTTCGCACGTTCGGCAGCCTTCTTCGCCGCTATAGATTCGTTTTTCGAATCACCGAGCGATTCGTAGGCTTCCGCTTCCTTCAAATCGATTACTGGATCGTTCGCAAAAATCCCCGGCGCGATTCTCAATTCCGCGAGGGTTCCCAACGAATCATTTTCTTTCTTACCGCGAATCTGGGCGTCGGCCGCCAGCAGCGCGTACTCCTTTACGTCGCCGTCCACCGTCCATAGGGCCTTGTAAATCCTCGCGGCTTCGTCCCAGTCGTATAGCGTCGTCCGGTAAAGGGCTTCTACCAGTCTTTTCTCGTTTTTGCTGAGCTGGGAAGATAGGTCCAGCGCCATTTTCGCTTCTTCTGCGGCCTTGCCGTCGTAACCCAGCCCTTTCCAGACTTCTGCCAGCCCGGCGTGGGCTAATGGGAAGTACGGATCTTCTTGAATGGCCCTGAGATACGATTGTTTAGCGCCAAGGAAATCAGACCTCCGCTGCTGTTTCACGCCTTCGTAATAAGACTGTCTGGCAGAATCATTCGACGGCATTGATGCTTGTATTTGGCTAATCTCGTCGGGACTCACACTCGGCAATTGAATCCCGGTCCGAAGGCGTCCACCCAACCGCATCACAAGCTGTGCGACGGCCTGTTCTGTCCCTGTATCCATGAAACCTACAACCATTGCTCCGGATTCTGCATTCACCATCCGCAAATTGACGGTCAGATTGCCTCCGGCGTCCCTGCCGGGATCCGAGTACGCGCCGGAAACAACGTAATCACAGCCAAGGTGGTTGCGCAGCGCGCGCAACACGTCTAGCCCGTAGGCCGGCTCATTTGTCAGCGACAAATCACCCATCATCACCGCTATTTCTTTGCCTGAAGTCGGGATCATCTGATCTCCGGCTCCCAATTCTGTTCGTAAACCCTCCGCCATAGTCGTCGAAATCCAATCGGTACCGGTTGTTGGGGTCAGATTCTTGAAATCCAGGATCGCAACTGTCGGCCTTCGGTGTACTTTCGATCCAGGCATAAGCTTCCAGAAGTAGTACCCCATGCCTGTTATCAGCAGTACCGCGGCACCGGCCGAGTACGCCATGAGTCGTTTCCGCTTGTTGCCTTCGGCGTCTTTGTGGAGTTTCAGAGGAAGCGTGGCGTTGCCGACATCATCTAAAACCAAATTGAGCACATGCACCCGCACGCCGTGCTTTACGCTCACCTCACCCAAGTCTTGCAGCGCGCCCTTCCAGCTTGTGAGCTGCCGCAACACGTCTGCCTGTGCCGTCGAAACCAGAATGTGCCCGGCATCTCCACAATCCATCACGCGCTGTGCGACGTTGATTCCGTCTCCCGCCACGTTTTGGTTCGCATTGATGTCAGTGACGCGATAGACCGGACCCGCGTGAAGCCCCATGCGCAGCGGAATTGCCTTGTCTGCCTTCAGCGCGGCCGTGGTCTCGACCGCGCATCGCACGCTGCTCTCTGGATCATCGAAGAACGCCAAAGCCATTCCGTCCCCGGTCGGAAGGCTGATCAGCCGCTGCTGCTCCTGCGCTTTTCGGAACTCGTTGCCGCTCCGCACGCAGTTTTGTAATCGGTGCAAAGTCTCTTGCTGTATATCGGTGGGCATGCGCGAATAGCCGACGATGTCCATGAACAGGACATACGCCATTTCGAGTGTGGGTGCTTGGTTGTCGCCGAACGCGCGCTGCTCGGGGCTCATCGCAGCCGGTCCATACGCGTCAGTTCCGCGCTTGTCGGGCGATCGAGACGAACTTCTAAAGCGTGGCCGGGCAAACTCGCTGCAGCTACCGCGAGTGCGGCGAGGGTTCTAGTTCGGAATTTGATTTTGCCGGTCATGCGCTGGGTAGATCGAGTTGCGGCATGTTATTCCGCGTGCACCACAGTGTCAACGAGCGGAGGCGAATCCGTCGTCAAACGAGGCCAGGACCGTCGGCTTTCAAAGTTTCTTGGCTTTTATCGATGACAGGACTGGCCTACAGCTTGGCCACGCTGTAGATTGCATTCGTGCGTCGTGCCCGCAATGTAAACTGAATGGGAAAGTATTGCGCCTCTGCCAGCGTCTTCTGAAAATCCACTTCATCCACATACACGCGCTTCGGAATCCGCCGCGCCAAAATGCTCAGCTCAAGCACTTCTCGCTTGAATGGATACGGGGCCAGCGTCAACACGTTTCCGCCCTCGCTCCTCAAATCCAGATCCACTTCGCGCCCGCCGCCGTCCGCCGGAACCGCGTCAATCGTGCAATTCTCGAGCGGGTTCAGGCACAAGTGCAGCGAAAGCCGGTCCAGCGCCTCCAGCCTTTCGAAATTCCCCTTCAGCGTCTCTTCCACGACCAAATCCTTCGTCGCCGGATTTGCGCGCAAATCCACTTTCAATCGCAGCTGTTGCAATCGCAACCGCTGCACAAACTCACTCACCAGCGCCGTTTCTGTCGACTTCACATACTTCGCCGAAAAGCCCGGCATCGTCGCTCGTGCGCGATCGTAAAGTCCAACACAATGCATGCTCACGAGCAACGCCGCGTAGTGATCTACTTTCACCAGCCGCTCGATGCCGCGCTGGTACAAAGCAATATGTTCATCCGTCGGAACCGACATGAACGAATAGGGCAACCGCGACTTCTCGTCCAACGTCGGTTGTAGCTCCCACTCCGACCATCCATTGTCGTGCTCCCCAACCGCGAGGCAGAACGACTCAAACGGTTCCGGTCGCGGGAACTCATCATTGCCCCATTCTTTTGCGAGGAAGCCAGCCAGGAAGGCGTGGTCCGTCTGGCGGATTAGCAGCAGCTGATCGCCTTGTTCCCGGATGATCAAGTGTAGTTCCCCACGCGTGGCCGTACCGTCAAATCACGCCTTCTTTCGAAAGGCGCGCTAGCTCGGCTGCGGGGTAGCCAAGCCAATCGCCGTAGACTTCGGTATTATGCTCCCCCAGCGCCGGCCCAATCCAGCGCATTTCCCCCGGTGTCGCCTCGAGACGCGGAGCCAACCTCGGCAATTTCACTTTGTCCCCGCCGCCTAAGTCTGCGTCCTCAAACACGCCTCGCGCACGATAGTGCGGATCCGCCAGCATCTCGGCCGCAGAATAGATTGGCCCCGACGGCACATCCGCTTCGCTCAGAATTTTCAGCGCTGCCTCCGACTTTCGGCTCTTCGTCCACCTGGCGATCGCATCATCAATCTCGTCAACGTGCTTCGAGCGGCCCTCATTGCTCGCCAGCCGCTCATCCGCGGCCAGATCCTCTCGTCTGATTGCCGTCATGAAGCGCCGAAAAATGCTTTCTCCGTTCGCTCCAATTACAATGTACGCCCCATCCGCGCATGGATACGTCCCGCTCGGTACAATCCCGGTCAAACGCATTCCCTCGCGCTCGCGTTTCACGCCCGCTTTGTCGTACTCCGGAATCGTCCCTTCCATCAAATTCAAAACTGCCTCGTACAACGCGACGTCAATCACCTGACCGCTTCCGCCCTTCGCGTCGCGATGATAGAGCGCCATCAATATTCCCAGCGCTGCATGCAGCCCTGCCACTGAATCTCCCAGACTGAGATTCGGCCGCACCGGCGGACGATCCGGTTCGCCCGTGACGTAACGCAATCCGCCAAACGCCTCTGCCACCGCCGCAAATCCCGGCCGCTGCGCATACGGCCCCGTCTGCCCGTAACCCGAAATCCTGGCCAGAATTAACCCGGGATTTTCTTTCTTTAACTCCTCGTACCCCAATCCCCACTTCTCCAGCGTTCCCGGCCGAAAATTCTCAGTCACCACATCCACTTTTTTCGCAAGCTCTCGCGCAATCTTCTGTCCTTCCGCCACACGCAGATTCAAGGTCACGCATTTCTTATTCCGCGCCATCAAACGCCACCACAGCGAAGTTCCGTTGTGTACCACCCTCCACGTCCGCAGTGGATCTCCGCTCCCTGGCGGCTCTACCTTGATAACTTCCGCTCCGAACCACGCCAGAAAAGCCGTCGCAAACGGCCCCGCAATCAGCTGCCCTAGCTCCAGCACTTTCACGCCCGCCAGCGGCCCAGCCGTTTTGTTCATCGCGTCGCTCATGGAAGAGTCCGAATTGTATCCGAATCCGCTTCGAGGCGAGTTGCCATCCTCGGCGCGGCCGCCTGCGCAACGCGGAAGGCTTCAAGTGAACGCTCGTGTACACCAGTCCGCAATACGCGAATTATTTCTATTTTAGATTTCAACGACGGCGCTGGAACTTCCTATGGCTCATACCAAAACTGAATCTTCACTTCCACATGGGCCGGGACGGGCTTTCCATTCCTCGTCGCCGGCCGATACACATAATCCTTAACCGTTTCCTCGGCCTTTTTGTAAAGCGCCTTCGGCCCGCTCACAGGCGTCGCCGACTGCACAAGCCCCGTCTCGTCCACCGTTGTATCCAACGTCACCACGCCGCTCACATACGCTCGCAGCGCTTCCGGTGGCGACAGCGACCGTATCGCCTTCACCAATTTCGGAGGCACATACACGTCATCCTGCGGGACAACCGTCGCCGGTGTGTCATTGGGCGAGGCCTTCGTCAGCGTCCCATTCTTGCCCCTGCTAGCAGGCGTATTCGGATGCGACTCACTTTTCTTGATCGCTGCCCTACTTGTTCCGCTCGCGGCTGCGCTTGCAAGTCGCTCCGGTTCAACGCTCTCGGCGTTAGCCGGTTCTTCCCTCATCGGCGGTTCCTTCGCTCGCTCCGGCGTGGGAGCCACGGCGGGTCCAGCCGGATTCTCTTTCGGTGTAGTCACGCTCGGCGAAGTGCTGCTCGGCATCGCACTCTCTTTTGTCTCGGTCTCCGCGTTCGCCCCGCCACCGCCGCCAAGCCATCCCAACCGGTACGCCCCAACTCCGGCCGCAACCACCAACAACACAATCGCCACCAGCACACCGATGGGCCCGCTCAAACTTCGTCTCGCCGTTCCACTGAAAAGCTTCGGCTTCGACGGCTTCACTCCCGGGAAATGCTCGAAGTCCAGGCTCGGCTTCGGCAGCAAATGTTCGTCGGCATGTGCCGCCGCGATCGCCGCCGAATCTGCCGCGAATTCCGCCGTCCGTGGCGAAGCGTCACCCGCCTTCGGAAGCTGCATTCGAATCGGATAAGCTATCGTCTCTTCTTTTATCTGATTCGGCGCAAGTAGTTCCGGCGCCGCGGGCGCGTCGTTCACCGCAGTTTTTTTCTCTTCCTCCACATGCTCGGATTCTTTCGCCGGCGCTTTCGATTCCAGCAGCGTCTTCAGCATCGCTAGCTCGCTTGCCGAAGGTTGCTGCATTCCAGTCACTTGCTCTGTCGCGACGTGCGGCTCCCGTGGAACCGGCATTTCTTCCAGCCCTTCCGTCTCTGTGGCCGGCCCCTGCGGTTTCCTTTGCCCCTTCAGCGCTTCCACTTCATTTCGCAACCGCGCCACTTCTGCCTGATCCGGCGGCGGCGCAGCGCCGTCGCCCGCTTCTTCCGTCAACTCCGCTTCAGACAAATCTGCTGCAGCAGTGTTTTTCGACGACCCGCCGGCTTTTGCTTCCTCCGCCGTCGGAAACTCCACTCCCCAAAATCCCGTCGTCGGCTCCGTAAAATCCAGTTCTACGTAACACGCCGTCGGCCGGTAGCTCCGTTTCCGCAGCACCTGCGCCACAACTTCTTTTCCAGTTTGCTTGTTTGTCAGGAAAACCAACTGCCCCACCGCCACGGCCGCGGAAAGCCGGATCACGCCGCCCGACTCAAATACCAGCACGGTCTCGGTCTCTTCCGTAAACAACTCGCGCTTTTCTGCCTTATCGCCCGGACGCGCACCCGTAGCGACCACTGGAATTTCCAGCGGCAACGGTTGTTTCTTCGTCTCGGCGCCTACCGCCGCGCCTTGTTCCGACGAGACAGACCCCATGCCGTTTAACTCCCTCAGTTTCCCTGTAAACGGGAACGATTCGCCTCGCGCATCCGCTCCCGCCCTCTGGCGGCCTCCCCCGAAGCCGGTCTGCGCTCTTTAGCATCCTGCCACTTTGCTTCCAGGCTTGCCATAGTACACGCGTACAGCTTCGCCTCACTTGCAACACGCCAGCCCGCTCACTTCTCCTCTTCTCGTTGTACAAAATGCCATTTGGATTTCGTCCAATCGCCGCAAAAACCCCTCCGCGAGTGGGCTGCCCCGGCTTCAGTTCGGATGCGTCGGTCGCATCGGGACGAGCATGCCATCGATAATGACATTTCGGATTAAGACACTTTTAGGTATTCACCCGATCGTTATTCAACTAACTTAAACCCATACTTGGCGCTCCGGCCGGGGAGAAGCGAGATGAAACTCTTTGGCAATGCGAAGAGACGGAAGGAACTCTCAGCCGCCGTTAACACCCTGCGGAGACAGGGCATCCAGGTCACCGGGCCCTACCGGAGATCAAAGGGGATACTGGTCTTCAGCGTCGGCGATTCCGTGCTGACCGAAACCGAGCTTCTGCGGCTTCCATGCAACGGAGAGATCAAGCCGCCGCCAATCAGCAGATTCTGCTAACGACAGTAGCCAACGCGCAGACTGAGGAACAAATTTAATCTCAAAGTGCGACTCCAAATATTTTTGGTACTAAGGCATTCGCCTGACTGGATCCCCGGGTATTTACTCGATTGGAGCGGCCGGCAAAAAACTTACACTTCACACGTGAATACGTGAGGCGTCTTGACGGTCCTTGAGAACACCTGCAGCGGCGCAAGCTTCCCTGATCAATACTGGACCACCGACCCGGCCAACCGCATGTCTTCCAGCGACAGACCAATGTCTGCAGACCCTAGTCTCGAGGGCAGATTGGAACGGCGGCTCCCCATCATCGTTGTGGTGTCTCTCACGCGCGCGGAACGCCGGGATACGGACGAGAACAAAAGCGAGAAAACATACACAGATAACATCAGTCTCCATGGCGCCCGCCTTTTCTCTCGATTCCGGTGGGAACCCGGAGAGATGGTGCGCGTCACTCCGCTAAACTACGGCTGCGTGTGCGGCAAGGTGATTTATTGTCAGCGACTGGCCGACGGCCGCCACACGATCGGAGTGAATTTCCAAGACCGCGCGATCAACTGGTCCATTCTGCAACGATTCGGTGGGGCATAGAAATGACGCCGGTAAATGCGAAGCGCACCCAAGGCTCGCCAGCCCATGATGCGATTGACGCCGAAAGGCCCCGGAGGAACGGACATGAACCAATCTTTGGTTGAAATCGAGCACGGGCTCGCAATCGTTGGTGTGGGCAGCAACCGCCGGCAAACAGATACCTCGGCGGAGCTACTATTCGACAGCTTTTTGCAGTCGGCCTTTGCAGGCATGCGCTCGGGCGCCTTCGGATTGAGGCAGATGCTCTATCGAGCCGACCCTTATCAAATTGACCTCCATCTGGAAGCGGATCGGGAGCACAACCGTCTCATCGTCACTGGACAGTTACTGGACGTCAGCCATCCGGAGATGGCGTGCCCTAGGGTTCAGGTTAGGCTATCGAGTCTCCGAGGAAATGCTGTTAACACAGTGACGAACCAGTTTGGTGAGTTTCGCAGCGAGGTCGAAGACTCGGGCGAGTTGGAACTTTCCTTCTTCGGCCACAGCGGAACACGTGCCGTAATTTTGCTTCGAGGCACGCTGGAGCAATCCTCCGCAACCTAAGTCGAGCAGCACTCACGCAACGATTGCGGCCGAGGTCGCCGTTCGGCCCCCCATTTCCTTTGCGTTTTCTGGATTGCCTCTTCACGAGGCGGCTTCTGAAAAAGAAACGAAAAGCCGTTGTACAATTATTCAGTTAGCCCCGGTGCGGGAGTGGCGGAACTGGCAGACGCGCAAGACTTAGGATCTTGTGGGGTAACACCCGTGGAGGTTCAAGTCCTCTCTCCCGCACCAAAATTTGCTTGGCAACTTTTGTCCCTCGTACCCGCCGCTATCGCTGCTCAGCAACCACTAGCCGTCGTCCGTATTTCGTGAACCACACGCGCATCAGCCATCCAACCAACAGCAGCAACGGCAAAAATCCCAGCACCACCCAAATCGTCGCGCCACGCCATTCCGCCGGAAACACCTTCTGCTGTCCCAGGAAAAACGATCCCGACGCAATAAAAAACGAAAGGCACATCCGCCACAGATGCCGCACAACGCGCTTCTTGCCGAACACTCCCCCGCGCGCCAGCATTCTTATGTCGCCTGCCGCTCCAAGCAAAATCACCGACGCAAAGATGAAATACGCCGCGGACGGCACGCCCTTCACCGCCGTTGCGGGATTCAGAACCACTCGCAGACCGAATCCCATCTGCGTCAATCCCAAAATCAACGCAAACGCCAGGGCACCCCAATCAAACACACCGGTCTTTCCATCGCCTCGCCGCGCCGTCAGCCATGCCGTCGTCACCAGATACAACGTTGACGTTCCGCCCAAAACATTCGACGGTTGATTCTTGATCACCGCTAGCACGGCCCCGCATCCCGCCATCGTCAGCATTGCTACGACAAACACCTGGCCCACCAGCGCGTGCCATCGGAAGCCCTTTCGAAATACCATCGCCACGGCACCGCTCAGGATGCCTACCACTCCGCCGCTAATGTGAAGGATCAAAAGAAGAGTCGTCATTTCACCCACTCCATTACTCCAGAACCGACCTAGATCGGTTCACGATTCCGCCGAATTCTGATCGCCGCCGCCAGAAAACCCGCCGTAATCAGCCATCCGATCCACAATCCGGGATCTGTGAAAAAATTTCCCGGCGTCACGTGCGTCATCGGATTCATCGGCATCGTTCCAGCCGGCTGCACCGTTGCCATGCTCCCGCCGACGCGGTCCATAACCATCGCGCCAAGATGGGAAGTGCCGAACACAATTCTTTCCAGGAATCCAACGCCCAGCGGCGGCAGCACGGCCCACAGCAACGCGGCACGCCGCGACCATGCCGATACAAACATCAGCCATCCATAAATCGGCGCGTACCAGAGCACATGCACGGTGATCAGGTGATACAGCAACAGCAACGAACCCCTCATCAGATACAACTCGGTCCACAACGGCGCGGCGCTCAATCCGTTCGCGGCCAAAATCAAACTGCTCACCAGCAGCATCACGAACCCCGTCACAACGACAACGCCAAAGCTCAACAGCGGCAATATCGCGAACGGAATCGTCGCCTTTGCCAGCACCGTCGTCACATCCGATACCGGCAGCGATTTCCAGAACAAAATGCTGCGATCTCTTCGCTCGCTCTGCAGCGAGTCGAGACAATAGAAAAGCTGCACGACCATCGCCACCATCATGATTGCCGCCGCCGCGTATTCAAATGGCAGACCCAGGCTCTTCATCCGCGCGGGGTCCGCAATCGCCGCGCGCATCTGCGCCGGCAAATGCACCGTACTGAATAGAAACCCAAACAGCGCAACTCCGGCCGCCGCCACCGGCGCAATATAGACCGACCGGTGTTCGAATAATTCCCGCCGCACGCACCAATAAAATGTCTGCGCCAGGGTCACCGTCGTCGACTCCACTCGCATCCCATCCGCCGAACTCTGCGGCACGGATCTCGCGTCCGGATTCATCGCGTCCCTCCCTGCCCAGCCGCGCCCGCACTTCCCATCACTGCCACAAACAAATCCGCAATGCTCGGTGTCCGCACTTCCCCGAACGCCGCAAGCTGTTTCCGCTCCACGCCGTCAAACAACAAAATGCTCTGCCCAAACATCTGTCGTTCATGTACCGGCTTCAGCGCCCGCGCAGCGGCTACCTGCTCCGGCCGCACCAGCACTTCCGTGTATCGCGCTGCAAACTCTTCCATGCTGCAGCTCAAAACAATTTTTCCTTCGCGGATGAACATCAGGTCCGTCAGCACATCCTGAATCTCTTCCACCTGATGCGTCGTCACCACAATCGTCCGGCTGCGGTCGAAATAATCGTTGAGCAGCGAATCGTAAAACTGCTTGCGGTACAAAATGTCCAGCCCCAGCGTCGGCTCATCCAGCACCAGCAATCGCGCGTCAATCGCCATCACGACGGCCAAGTGCAGTTGCGCCACCATCCCTTTCGAAAGTTCTCTCACCTTGCTCGTTCGCTGAATCGTCGTCTTGGCCAGAAATCCTTCCGCTTTCGCCCGATCGAATTGCGGGTGCACACCTGCCACGTAGTCCAGCAGTTGCCACACTCGAATCCACCGCGGCAGCACCGCCACATCCGCAATAAACGAAACGTCGCGCATCAACTTATCGCGCTCCGTCCACGGATCTCTTCCCATCACCCGTAACTCGCCTTGATACGGCGTCAGCCCGAGAATCGCGTTCAGCGCCGTGGTTTTCCCGGCTCCATTCGGCCCGATCAATCCAAGAATTCGCCCTTCTTCCACACGCAAATCCATTCCATCCAGCGCTTTTGTCGCGCCGTACGTTTTTCGAACGCCTCGTGCCTCTATGCATGCCATAGCGTCAGCGTTGCTCCTTTTCCTTGCCCGGTTTCTCCCCAAGAGGTTTCGCCGCGTCCTTCGCATCTCCATCGAGCAATTCTTCCGCCTTCAGGCCCAGCCGCTGAATCGTCGCGCGTATCCGCGGCCATTCTTCCTTCAGAAAATTCTGCCGCTCGCTTTTCATCAGCAGTCCGCTCGCGCCGGCCTTCACAAACATGCCCAGTCCCCGCTTGCTTTCGACCAGCCCTTCATCCACCAATTCCTGATAACCCTTCAAGACGGTGAGTGGATTCACCCGGTAATCCGCGGCCACCGTTCGCACCGATGGCAGCGCATCCCCTTCCTTCAGCACGCCCTCAAGGATCATCGCCACAACCCGGTCCCGCAGTTGGCGATAAATCGGCTGACCGTCGTTCCACTCACTGTTCATTGCCGGTTCCGGATCCCCATCACTGGAAGAAATTGAAAATGGCTCACGCGTCGCCGCCCCTGCTTATTTCCAACGGTCACCACGCTTCATCACGTACTGAATGAATACGCTGCGCCACGGAATCAGCGGAAGCAAGATCACGACCATCGAAACGGCCTTGATGTCTTCCGCCATTGCCGCGGTGATCTGGTGCGCGGCCCACATCGGATACGCGAATGCTACGAGATAGATCGCCTTCCAGACCACTTCGAACACCAACACGGGCAGTAGCTGCACGGGATACCGCAGTCCCAGTGCGGCGACCGCGCCGAGCCCGGCTAACATCGCTGTCTCGGCGCCGTGTGCTATAGCCATCCCGCTTGTGTGATGAATCACGGAAGGCCAGACAAACACGCCTAACCCGCCGGCCATGATTAGGTACGCCACTCGGAGCATGTACAGCCGGAACAGCGACAACTCTCCTGCCGGCCTGGAAAGTACGTCGGTTTGTGAGATTTGAACTGCAACCGTGTTCATTTGAGTTTCTCCCTGTCTGGGCATTCGCCGCAGAAGGTTTACTTCGCTCGCGTTAGTTCCATGTGCGCATGAATCGGCTTGTCGCCGGGCGCCATATAAGTCCAATCCTCCGAGTGATGGTTCGCGTCGATAATCGTGAACGCTGCATGGTGCATGTGACCATACTGTGTGCTGCCGGCAACATCGAGAAAATCGAACTCCACCGTCCGGCCGTCCGCTGACACCTTTGCCGCCATCCGTGGCCGGTTCCCCGCATCACAGTAGTGCGTCAGCAGCAGCCGTTCGCTGTCCAGATAAATCATCGTCACCGGATGGTCGGTCTTCGTCGGATCGTCCGGCACTCCTGGCGTCTTCATTTCATGTACCAATGCGTTTCCGCGCGACGTCACGCGCAGCGACACTTCCAGCGGCGTCCCGTCTTCCATCCTGGGTTGCGGCGGAACTACCGTTACGCGCGCCTGCCAACTCCCCGCCAGCGACTTCAGCTGGTCAAACGACTTCTGTGCATCCCCAGGCTCCACCGCCGCCTTCGTCCCGCTGTGTGCTCCGGCGTGTGCATCTGACTGAGCCACACTCTTCTCAATCGTCACCGTTACAACCGAAAAAACTGCCGTCAACAACGCGATCAGTATCGTCCTCATGTCCGTAACTCCTTAACTATCTATGTCTTGTGAGCCCTAAGCTCGGCTCGTCCTGACTTCTGGGCGCCGCCAAACTCACTCCAAAATCTACTGTTATAGTTATATATAACACTAACTCTGTGTGTCAAGCCTTTTTTGTTCTTTTTTTTGCACAGGTCCGTGCGTCGCGATATCGTCGGCGCTTCAAGCCGAATATCCGGTGTAAAACGGAAACACATGCGTTTGTGTTCCAACCGGTACAGACAAGCAATTTCCCGCCGGCTAATCTCCCCTTGTTGATAGGCTCCATTCGTGAACGGGAAAAGACTGGGAGTAATGTGTGGAAAAGAAATTGTCCGGTTTGTCGCCAGCTATTGGAAAAAAAACTACCAACGGAGACGATCGCGTGTCCGTGCGGCAAGTTTCTCTGGAAGGGCTAAGCCTGCCTGTTTCTGAATCGCTTCACTACACGTTTCGGTAAGCGGGCAACCCAACGACTGGGTTACGTTGCACCCGTGTGAACACGGTTGCTTCACCGGTTCTACCGGCTGACGGAATACGGTCCGTCTGTTGCAAGATGATAATCGGAGTAAGTCAGGATTCTGTACATTTCGAGGTTCTTAAGAAATAGAATTCTGGCGGAAGCTCGTATTTCGAGTCGCGTCGGAACCCACACGGCATCGCCTACACAGTTCTGCCGCAGCAAGATGTGCGAACCGCGTTGCACACGCGCCGCGAAAAGTCCGATCGAAAACGACTGCGTGACCCGCCCATCCACCTTTATCCAGCCGAAGTCCTGCTTATCGACCCACAGCTTCCCTTCTACCTTCGACAACATCTTGCCGTACTTGCCTTTCGCGCGATAACCCGGATGCGGCGTAGCTAGCAGCACGTAGGCGGGCCTTCCGTCGGTGATGTCTTCACCAGTCAGTTGGAAGTCGAATGCCTGCAGCATTTCCGCAAGAAACGATCGATTTTCATAATCCCGGTTAATTCGCGCCGTTTGTTCGGCAGACGATTCATGTTTCAACTTTTCGAGGTCGTCGTCGTTCTTGCGCTGGTCTTTGGCCGTCAGTGGCTGGCCGTTGTGTTCCAGCACTTGCTCGAACCGGGCGCCGTTTACGACCGTCATTCGGGCGACATCCACGTTTTGCGACTCCACCTGCCCGGCAGCGTTCAATCGCCGGTCCTCGTCGCGCTCCATATAGATGTAGTGCCCGCGCGCTTGCCAACTCCGCTCGGCCGCCGCGATCGACCGCGTTACGATCTCGCGAGCATCGAGAACGCTCGCTTCCGTCGCGTGCGTACGGGGCGCGCTATTCTGTGCCACCACCGCCGACGAAGCGCCGAGAAGGACGCCCAGTGTGACGACGCGCAATGTAGACAGGACTTTCAAAGGGTTGCTAGCGAAGCTTCGGGAATTCGCTTACGTGCAGACACTAGCTAAATCGATCGACAGGTGTCTGTGCAAAATGAAACAAACTCCGCCTGCAAAGTGGACAACATATGTCCAAAATCTGGCATTCGCCGCCCAACTTGGATTTCCGCCCGCCTCTACTCAAGGCAACCCAGTCGATCACAACTCAAGTTTCGATTCATTCGTTTTGGGTCCTTCAAATATTCCGCACTTACGCAAAAGCGGGGGGAGGGGGTAGGCTTCCCTTGCCAACTTTTCTTTACCCTCTTTCGCTCTTTCGCGATAAAAAGAGAGCGCATTCATCCGGTCCACTCGCTCCAGGAGCCACTATGGAACGCAGTCTCTCGTCCCTTCTCAAGCTCTACAATCCCGACAACAGGCTCGAAAAGGCCTGGACCATTCCCTCGCCCTGGTATTTCGATCCCGGCATCGCCCGCCTCGAACAGGAATCCGTCTTCGCCAACACCTGGCAAGTCGCCGGCCGCCTCGATCAAGTCGCAAAGAAAGGCGATTTCTTCACGACCGATCTCGCCGGCGAACCCATCGTCGTTGCGCGCGGCGACGACGGTATCCTCCGCGCCTTTTACAACGTCTGCCGCCATCACGCTGCCGCTGTCGTCACCGAGCCTCAAGGTTGCGCCAAAAATTTCCGCTGCCCCTATCACGGCTGGACCTACGGCAACGACGGCGCACTCAAGGGCATGGTCGAATTTGACGGCGTCTGTGACTTTGACCGCGCCAAAAACGGCCTCGTCCCCATCGCCGTGGACACTTGGGAAAATCTCGTTTACGTCAATCTCAATTGCAAAGCCGGCTCGCTTCAGAATTTTCTCGGCAAAGTTCCCGAACTCGTCGCACCGCTTCAGCTCACCAAGAAGCTCAAATTCTTCGACCGCCGCATTTACACGCTGCAATGCAATTGGAAAGTTTATGTGGACAACTATCTCGACGGTGGCTACCACGTACCTCACGCCCACAAAGGCCTCAGTAGCGTCATCGAGTACACCAGCTACACCATCGAAAATTTCGAGCGCTCCTGCCTGCAATCCAGTCCGCTCAGCTCACATTCCAAATCCAAAAAAGACGTCGCCGCCACGCGTCAGGGCCGCGCTTTCTATCTCTGGATCTATCCGAATTTCATGCTCAACGCCTACGAAGGCGTCATGGACACCAATCTCGTTATCCCGCTCGCCGTGGATAAATGCGCCGTGGTGTTCGACTACTATTTCTCCGACGTCAGCAAAAAAGCCGAAAAGAAAAACCAGGCTAGCGTCAAAGTCAGCGAAAAAGTTCAGGATGAAGATGAGGCCATCTGCGATTCCGTCCAGCGCGGCCTCGGTTCCCGCGCTTACATCGCTGGACGACTCTCCGTGCGCCGCGAAGCCGGCGAACATCTTTTCCACCGTCTGCTTCACGCCGACCTGACCCGCGGCCTTGGCCACTCCTCGGCTGCAGACTAAGGGGCGACGTTGAAGACCAGCGCCGTACTACTCGTCCAGTGCCGCGACCAAAAAGGCCTGGATGCCGCCATCGCCGATTTTATTTATCGGCACGACGGAAACATTCTTCATTTTGAACAACACCAGTCGAGTGAAGATTCGTTTTATTTCGCGCGCGTCGAATGGGATCTCGAAGATTTTCAATTGCCGCTTTCCGAATTCAGCAACAAATTCGCGCCGATTGCGGGAAAATTCGGCATGACCTGGCGCGTCGCGGAAACCAGTTACCGGCCGCGCGTGGCGATCTTCGTCTCCCGCTACGACCACTGCCTCGCGGATATTTTGTATCGCCAGCGCAACGGCGAACTGAAATGCGAAATCCCTCTGATCATCAGCAATCATCCTGACGCGCAGCGCCACGCTGACTTTCACGCGATTCCCTATCACGCGATTCTGGTAACCAAGGAGAACAAGCCCGAAGCGGAGCGGCGGCAACGCGAACTCATCGAGCACCACAAAATTGACTTGATCGTTTTAGCCCGTTACATGCAGATTCTTTCCCCCGGTTTCACCGCACAATACCCGCAGCAAATCATCAATATTCATCATTCGTTCTTGCCGGCTTTTCTCGGAGCGAAGCCGCATCTGCAAGCCTACGAGCGCGGCGTGAAGCTGATCGGCGCGACCGCCCACTACGTAACGGAAGTTCTGGACGATGGCCCCATCATCGAGCAAGGCGTAACACGCATTTCGCATCGCGACGCGCTCGAGGATCTGGTCGAAAAAGGAAGAGATCTGGAGAAACTTGTTCTGTCGCGCGCGGTACGCTGGCATATCGAAAATCGCATTCTCCTTCACGGGAACCGCACGGTGATCTTTGAGTAGGAGGCTTTCGCCGCGGCGCCGCGAACTGAAATCAAAATCGGAGGACGCGCTGAATTGACGCTGTTTTGCGCGTAACTTATACTGGAATATCGAGTTGAAGGGATGACGCTCGCCGGTCTCGCCTCGTTGGCCCCGACCCGAATCAACCGCCAGAAAATAAGTAACGAGAGAAAGAAAAGAGGATAGCCGCATGGCAGAAGCAACATGCCGCCGCGAACTGGAGCTGGAAATTCCCGCGGAGGAAGTATCGAAAGCGACGGATAAAGTAGCGAAGGAATTGATGCGCGTGGCGCGCGTGCCGGGGTTCCGTCCGGGAAAAGCTCCCATCACACTGATCAAGAAGCGCTTTGCGGAAGAGATTAAGGGCGAAGTGCTGCAATCGCTCGTGCCAGAAACCGTAGAAAAAGCGGTGGCGGAACAGAAGTTGACGCCGGTGTCGCAGCCGCAAGTGGACAAACTCGATTACAACGAGGGTCAGGCCGTGAAATTTCGCGCGGTATTTGAAGTGCTGCCGGAATTTGAGTTGGCAAATTACAAGGATCTTGAAATTGAAATGCCGTCGATGGAAATAACAGACGAAGACGTAGCCAAGGCGTTGGAAGAAACTCGCGAGCGGGCGGCGGCATTTTCTCCGGTCGAAGGCCGGGCAGTGGAAAACAACGACTTCGTGCAATTGAAATTAGCCGGAACTCCGGACGGCGGAGGCGAACCGCTGCAGGCCGACAACGTAATGTGCCACGTCGGAGCGGAAGAAACGATGGAGCCGTTCAACGAAAATTTGCGCGGCGCGAACATCGGCGATCACAAAGAATTTGCGGTGGAGTATCCGGCGGACTATCCGGACCAGAAACTCGCGGGCAAAAAATACAACTACGCTGCCGACGTAATCGGCATCAAAACGAAGAAATTGGCCGAGCTAAATGACGAATTTGCGAAGGACGTAAGTGACGCCACTTCGCTGGACGAATTGAAGACGAAGATCAAGGAGAGCCTGGTACACGAACGGGATCACCGGCAAAAAGATTTGCAGCGCGAAAAGATCATCGCGGAGTTGATCAAGGTGAATGACTTCCCTGTTCCGGAATCGCTGGTCGAGCATCAGATGGATGCGCGGCTGGAACGGGTGGTCCGGTCGCTGGCGCAGCAAGGCGTTGACCCGCGAGCGGTAAATGTGGACTGGGTGACGCTGCGAAACCGGCAAGCGGAACGCGCGAAGGAAGACGTGAAGGCGGAATTAATCGTCGACAAGATAGCGTCGATTGAAAATATCGACGCGACAGAAGAAGACGTGAATCACGAACTGGAACACGCGGCAAGCCATAGTAACGAATCGGTGGATGCGATTCGCGCTCGTTTGACAAAGCAGGGAGCGCTGGATAGGATGAAAGCGAAGCTGCGGAGTGACAAGACTCTCGACTGGCTCGCACAGAATGCCAAGATCCGTACGGCGGCCGCAGCGGCAGGAAAATAACCAGGGCTCCTGCGAGCGCGTCCAAGAACAATCACACAAATGAAAAACTACGACGATTCCCAGTATCGCGGTACAACCCTCGTTCCGATGGTAGTGGAGCAAACGAGCCGGGGCGAGCGCGCTTACGACATTTATTCGCGGCTGCTCAAAGAGCACATCATTTTTATTGGGACGCCAATCGACGACCACGTGGCGAACCTGGCAACGGCGCAGATGCTGTTTTTGCAGGCGGAAGACCCGGAAAAAGACATCCAGCTGTATATCAACTCGCCGGGCGGCTCGATCACGGCGGGATTCGCGATTTACGACACGATGCAGTTTGTGAAGCCGGACGTGGTTACGACTTGCGTAGGCCAGGCGGCGTCGATCGCGGCGGTTTTGCTCGTAGGCGGCGCGCCGAAAAAGCGGTTTGCGCTTCCGAATGCACGGATTTTGATTCACCAGCCGTGGATGAGCGGCCTCGGCGGTCAAGCAACCGACATTGATTTGCACGCGAAAGAGATTTTGCGGATGCGCACGACAATCAATCAGATCATCGCGAAGCACAGCGGGCAGTCGGTGGAAAAGATTGAGAAGGACGTCGAGCGCGACTACATCATGAATCCCGAACAAGCCAAGGAATACGGGATGATTGATGAGATTATCTACAAGCACAAGTAAGAGCGCGCAACGATTTACGGGATAAAGTTCTGTAGGTTTTAATGTTCCAAACAGTTAGTAGCGCTTCCGGTTTTCGCGTTTGGTACAGGGAACGAATCAGCCTAGAATGAGGGATAGAGACTCCGCCTAAAGCTCAGCGGAGGCGAGGCCTTCACACCAGTGAAAAAGTACACCACAGACGAGCCGTTGCGCTGTTCCTTCTGCCATAAAACGCAGGAACAGGTCGAAAAACTGATCAGCTCGCCTTCGGACTATCCGCGCGCGTACATCTGCAACGAGTGCGTCAACGTCTGCCAGACGATTCTGGAAGATGAAAAGCGGGAGCAGGCGACCTCGCCGACCAAAAGGCTTCCACGCCCGCCGGAGATCAAACAGTTTTTGGACGCGTACGTTATCGGGCAGGACCGCACGAAAAAGAAATTGGCTGTCGCGGTTTACAACCACTACAAACGGATTATTTTGAATAAGCAGCCTGGCGACGTGGATTTGAGCAAGTCCAACATAATGCTGATTGGACCGACGGGAACCGGCAAAACGCTTTTGGCGCAGACACTTTCTCGAATGCTGGAAGTTCCGTTTGCAATTGTGGACGCAACGACGCTGACCGAGGCTGGTTACGTCGGCGAAGACGTCGAAAATATTATTTTGAAGCTGCTGCAAGCCGCGGACGGTGACGTACAAAAAGCGCAGACCGGCATCATTTATATAGATGAGATCGACAAGATCGCAAAGAAGGATGAGAACCCTTCGATCACGCGCGACGTGAGCGGCGAAGGCGTGCAGCAGGCGCTGCTGAAGATCCTGGAAGGCACCGTGGCCAACGTACCGCCGCAGGGCGGGCGCAAGCACCCGCACCAGGAATTTACGGCGGTGGATACGACGAACATCCTCTTTATCTGCGGCGGAGCGTTCGTGGGCCTGGAAAAAATTATTGAGAAGCGCGCCGGCAAGCGATCGCTGGGCTTTCACACCGAACAGGCGCCTACTTCGGCGCAGAAACGGAACACGCAGCTACTCGAGCAGGTGCAGCCGACGGATTTGATTCGCTACGGATTGATTCCGGAATTTGTGGGCCGGTTGCCGGTGGCGGGCGTTATGAGCGACCTGGACAAGGGTGCGCTCGTAAAGATTTTGACGGAGCCCAAGAACGCGTTGTTGAAGCAATACCAACGGCTGTTTGAATTTGAGAATGTGCGGCTGCGGTTCACGGAAGATGCGATTGAGACGGTGGCGGAACTGGCGTTGGCGCGCAAAGTTGGCGCGCGCGGTCTGCGGATGATTTTGGAAGATTTGATGCTGGAGTTGATGTATCACCTGCCGATGCAGCAGCGTAAGGTGAAGGAATTTGTGGTGACCGCAGAGATGGTGCGCGGACACGAGATTAATTGGAGTTTGCTCGAAAAAGCGGGATAAGCGCGATCTCACGAACGGCCGGCTTCGGAAAGCCGGCCCTGCAAAAGCGGTCGAAGCAACGAGCGAATAAGAGAGTTTGGCGGAAGTCCAGGGGCCTGAATGTTTACTCGAGAGAAGCAGGAAATGAAGCGCGTACCGATGATGCCGGTGCGGGACATGGTTATTTTCCCGCAGCAGATGACGCCGTTCATCGTGGGACGCGAAGCGAGCGTGCGGGCGCTGGAAGAAGCGCTGGCGGGCGACAAGAAGATTTTCCTTTCGACGCAGCACGACGCATCGGTGGACGATCCGAAGCCGGAAGAAATTTATGCCGTCGGAACGCTGGCGAACATTGTGCAGAGCGTGAAACTGCCGGACGGCAACATAAAAGTTCTGGTGGAGGGCGTAGAGCGGGCGCGCGCGGTTTCCGTGGCGTCGGAAGAAGGATTCTTCCGGGCGACGGTGAAACTGTTGAGCGCACGGGTTGAGCCTTCGCCCCAAGTGCAGCAGGTGGTCGAGAAAACCGTCAACCTGTACGAACAATTTATCAAACTTTCGCAGAGCTTGAATTACGACACGATGATTGCCGCGGCGCGGGTGGACGATCCGGCGCGGCTTTCCGATACAATTGCTGCGAATTTGCAGCTCCCCGTCGATGAAAAGCAGGATTTGCTGGAGACGGTGGATCCGATGGAGCGGCTGAACCGCATCGGCGACATTCTGGAGATTGAGCTCGAGAAGTTGAATGTGGACCGCAACATCAACACGCGCGTGAAGCGGCAGATGGAGCGGGCGCAAAAAGAGTACTACCTGAACGAAAAGTTGAAGGCAATTCAGAAGGAACTCGGCCGCGGCGAAAAGAGCGAGTTGGACGAGCTGAAAAAGAAATTGGATTCGGCGGGAATGCCGAAGGACGTGCACGAAAAAGCGACGGCGGAACTGAAGCGGCTGGAATTGATGCCGCCGATGTCGGCGGAATCGACAGTGAGCCGGAATTATCTGGATTGGCTGCTGGCGGTGCCCTGGAAGAAGCGTTCGAAAGAGATTCGCGACATCAACGCGGCCGAAGAGATTCTGGACAAGGAACACTACGGCCTGGACAAGGTGAAGGACCGGATTCTGGAGTTCCTTGCGGTACGGCAACTGGTGAAGAATCCGAAAGGTTCGATTTTGTGCTTCGTCGGACCGCCAGGCGTCGGAAAAACCTCGTTGGCGATGTCGATTGGGCATGCGACGGGACGGAAGTTTGTCCGCGTGTCGCTCGGCGGGGTACGCGATGAAGCGGAAATTCGAGGCCACCGGCGGACCTATATCGGCGCCCTTCCCGGCCAGATTATTCAGATGATGAAGAAGGCGGGAACGACGAATCCGATTTTCGTTCTGGACGAAGTGGACAAGATGTCCACGGACTTCCGCGGCGACCCGTCGGCGGCGCTGATGGAAGTACTCGACCCGGAACTGAATCACGCTTTCACGGACCATTATCTGGACGTGGAGTACGACCTTTCGAAAGTGATGTTTGTGTGCACGGCGAACGTGCTGCACACGATTCCGCAGCCTTTGCAGGACCGCATGGAGATTTTGCGGCTTCCGGGGTACACAGAAAAAGAAAAGCTGGAGATCGCGAAACGGTTTTTGGTGAAGCGGGCGCTCGAAGCGACTGGTTTGAAAGCAGAGAACCTGAGCTTCACGGACGAAGGCTTGCTGCACATCATCCGGCACTACACGCATGAAGCCGGCGTGCGAAATCTGGAGCGCGAGATTCAGAACATCGCGCGGAAGATGGCGCGGAAGGTCGTTTCCGAGAAGGAAACCGTGAAGGTGGAAATCACCGCGGCGAACTTGAACGAGTTCCTCGGAATTCTGAAGTACCGCGAATTCTGGCTGGAAAAGCACAACGAGATCGGGTTGACGACGGGACTCGCGTGGACGGAAGTCGGCGGGTCGGTGCTGGTAACGGAAGCGGCGATCATGGAAGGCAAAGGCCGGCTGACGCCGACGGGGAAACTCGGCGAAGTGATGCAGGAATCGGCGCAAGCGGCGATGAGCTACATCCGTTCGCGGTCGGGCCAAATTGGCTTGCCGAAGGATTTCTACCGCAACATCGATATTCACCTGCACGTGCCCGAAGGGGCGATTCCGAAGGACGGACCGTCGGCCGGCATTACGATTTGCACGTCGATCGCGAGCGCGCTGACGAGGATTCCGGTGCGTTGCGACGTGGCGATGACGGGGGAAATCACGTTGCGGGGCAAGGTTCTGCCGATTGGCGGGTTGAAAGAAAAATTATTGGCCGCCCATCGAATGGGCTTGCGTACGGTACTGATTCCGAAGGACAATGAGAAGGACCTGGCGGACATCCCGCAGGAGATCCTCTCCAGTCTCACGGTACACCTAGTCGAGACCATGGATGAAGTGCTGCAGATAGCTCTTGAAAGGCCGATTGTGCCCACAGAGCATGCCGCGGTTGCGCCTGTAGCCGAGCCGTTTGTGGCTGGCGCCGAGAAAGACACGAGTTTGACCAACTAAAGGCAGCGAAGTGCAGTTGCGGTTCGGTATTCGGGGGAACCGCTGCACGAAGTCAGAGCACAGCGCTGAGTGTGGTTGGCCGTAGTTCAGTTTGCCCCTCCTGGCCGGTTCTTCCCTGGGACTGCCAGCGCGGTGCATCATCCCGTGCAATCCAAAATCTCAAACAATCTACGAAACTAAAGTTAAGGACATATGGCGAAAGAAACAGCAGAGAACAGCAAAGAAATAAGCATCAGCCTAGCTGAGCTGAAAGAAAAGAACATCACGGACCTCGCGAAGATCGCGAAGGAGTTGAATGTTCCGGGCGCGAGCGGCATGCGGAAGCAGGAGTTGATTTTCCAAATCCTGCGGGCGCAGACGGAAAAGAGCGGGCTAATCTTCTCAGAAGGCGTGCTGGAATGTTTGCCGGACGGATTCGGCTTCCTGCGCGCGCCGGAATACAACTATTTGCCCGGGCCGGACGATATTTACGTTTCGCCGTCGCAGATTCGCAAGTTCGATCTGCGGACGGGCGACACGGTGAGCGGGCAAGTACGGCCGCCGAAAGACGGCGAGCGGTATTTTGCGCTGATCAAAGTGGAAGCGGTGAACTTTGAGGACCCGGAAGTTGCGCGAAACAAGATTTTCTTCGACAACCTGACGCCGCTCTATCCGCAAGGCCGCTTGAAGATGGAGACGACGAAAGAAAATATGACGGGGCGCGTCCTGGATTTGCTGAATCCTATCGGCAAGGGCCAGCGCGGACTGATTAACGCGCCGCCACGCACCGGCAAGACAATGATGCTGCAATCCATCGCGAATTCGATTACGACGAATCATCCGGAAGTAGCCCTGATCGTGCTGTTGATTGACGAGCGGCCGGAAGAAGTTACGGACATGCAGCGGACGGTAAAGGGCGAAGTAATCAGCTCGACGTTCGACGAAGCACCCCAACGGCACATTCAGGTTGCCGAAATGGTTCTGGAAAAGGCGAAGCGGCTGGTGGAGCACAAACGGGATGTAGTGGTGCTGCTCGATTCGGTGACGCGTCTGGCGCGCGCTTACAACGCGGTGACGCCGCCTTCGGGTAAAGTGCTTTCAGGCGGTATTGATGCGAACGCGTTGCAGAGGCCGCGGAGATTTTTTGCGGCGGCGCGAAACGTGGAAGAGGGTGGCTCGCTCACGATCATCGCGACGGCGCTGATTGACACGGGCAGCCGCATGGACGACGTGATCTTCGAAGAGTTCAAGGGCACAGGCAACATGGAAATCTATCTGGACCGGCGGCTCGCCGACAAGCGCGTATTTCCGGCGATTGATATTCAGCGGTCGGGAACGCGAAAGGATGAATTGCTATTGCCGCCGGATGAGCTGAGCCGCGTGTGGGTGTTGCGCAAAGTGCTGAGCCCGCTGTCGACGGTGGAAGCGATGGAATTGTTGCTGAGCCGATTGACGAAGTCGAAGTCGAACATGGAATTTCTGGCGTCGATGTCGGCGCCAACGTAAGAAACGACAGGTACGGCGCCCCTTAACGGACTGCTCCCCTCTCGGGCACCTAACCCCACGCCGAACAGTGCACTCGACTGGAGTACCGACGGGCGTGCGAACGGTTCATCGCAAGACAACCCATTCTGGATGAGAAGCTGACGCTTGCCGGGTACGAATTGTTTTTTCCCGCGCAGGACGACAATCGCGCGGGAGTTTGCCCGGCCGCGACGTCACAACTGATTCTCTCCAGCACGATGCTTTTCGATTGGAATGCGCAGATTTTAACGATGAGGCTGCCGGAGTGCTACATGCGGGCGTCGGAGAAGGCGTCGATTTTGGTTTGAGCGCGTGATTTTGGTTTCAGCGAAATGAAAACACGGCAGGGGTTGGCCGGAATTGCTTCCGGTGACCGCCTGCCGCGTTTTGATTTTGCGCGGGACTCGCGCTTTTGCTGAACTATTCGGCGGATTCCGATTCGGTTGCGGCGATGTAATCCACAACACGTTCGGACCAGCCGTCAATGTGCGTCCAGCCGTTGCCGTAGCTGACGCCGTGCTGGTACGGTGCAACGTTCACAACATAGGCTTTCGACGTCCAAGCGGGAGCGATCCCGTCATGAGACTGTTCGTCGGTGATGACGATAACGCGGTCGAGCTTTTCCCAACCGTGCTTATCACGAAGCTCTTCGAGCGCACGCTTCAGGTACGTCGAAGAGTGCGCCTGCGAGTTCACGATGGCGTCGCGAAGCGCGAAGCCACGGCGCGGAGGAATCGTCACACACTTTTCCGAGAAGGTGGCGGCTTCGAAATCGGCCGCAACTTCGCGAAGAAGAATGGCGAGGCCCGCGGCCGCGTCCACGCGCTTCGTTTCGCCCTTTTGAGCAAGCTGCGAATCCATGGAACTGGAGACGTCGACAAGCAGCCCGGTCGAGCCGGGAAGCTTTCCGAATCCGGCGATGCCCTTGAGCATGGCCTTTTCGATGGCGTCCTCGAGCTTGGGCGCGTAACGCGCTGCCGTCACGAAACGGAACGGAAGTGCGCGAGCAATTCCCCTCTCGAGGCGCGCGGCGATTACCTTCGGATCGACGCCCGATGCAAGCATCAGCCGAAGATTGCGAAGCACGGCCATTCCGCCGAGCTTTTCTTCACGAAGCAGGCGCTCCCAGGTCTCGCGCTTGTCCTTCCCTGCGGACAAGGCAACCTCCCAGGTGTCGGGAGGCTCGAGCGTGTTCTCAACGAGACGCTTCCAAAGAGCGGCCTGCTCGGCGTTGATGGGCTTGGCGTGGCTGAGAAAGAGCACGTCGCGAAGCTTTACAACACCGTCGCGGTCGTATTTGGCGAGCTGGTAGGCGTCGAACTTCGTGAACGCCTTGGCGAGCCCGCGCTTTACACCGGCGGAAAGCGGCTGCTTGCGCGGAGTCCAGTAAAGCGTAACGAACTCACCCAGTTCGTCGGCGCGCTGGATGACGCGGTCGAGCGTTTCCGCAACGAGCGTTCCGGCTCCCTTGCGGCGAGCAAGCTCGCGGACAAGGAAGAGAGGAACATGGCGAAGCTGCATCTTGTCGCGGGCTTCGCGTGCAATCGCGGCGACGTCTTCGGCCTTGTTCTTCGCTGCGAGGTCGGCGATGCGCTCCACGATCTTGCTGCCCTTTTCGTAGAAGGTGTCTTCCCAAAGCAGGCAGGTGAGCACGGTACGCCGCAGTTCGAGCCGCGGGTTGACCTTCTGCGCGACTGCTCCTTCATGAGTTTTGGCGCGAGTTCCGCTCGGGAACAGGCGCTTCCATACGTTCAGCTTTGCCATTGTTATTTCTCTCCTTTCCGCGGCTTGCCTCGCGGCAACGCTCGCATCTCAAACAAAATTGCTGGACGGGAACAAACGGCCAGAGTGTGTGGCGCTCTACCACTGAGCTACTGGCCCGCCGCAAGAACGAAGTGCGTCCTCGAATTGATGGACCAGGTGAGATTCGAACTCACGACCTCCCGCGCTGCAAGCGAAGTAACCCTGACCTTCACCACGTCCAACCTCTTCGCTCAGCAAACGATTCTTCTGCTGAGCGGAATGTCTGGCTGGTCGAGGCTCTTCAGCACCGACCGCCCCTGCGCGAACTGCTGGCCGGTTGCGATTCGCGCCGAACAACATCAATCCGGGAGGAAAATCGAACAGAGTAGCGGGGCGACAGCCCCGCGTCGTGTGACAGACGAAGCAACTCGGCTCTGCGCCATCCCGGAATTTCGTTTCCAGTGGGAACAAGCGGTTCGCGTGCGTTGGTTTGAGCTTTTGCTGCCGCATAGAGCATAGATCTGATGCGGACCGCAAGCGGGTTTCGAGAGCCGCAACCTTCCCGGTCTTACCGGGCGCTCGCTTCGTCGAAGTAACGCGTACCTTCACCACACTGGAATACTTGTGGCGGGAATCGGCGGCCCGGGACATGTCCATTGCGCTACCACTGAGCTATGAGCGGCCGAAGCCACTGGTGGGAATTGCACCCCACGACCGTTGGTGTCGAAAAAACCCGTTCCTGCACCACGCCACAAACTTGTCGAATTTGCCGTTCATCCTTTCCATTAAAAATGAAACCGTGCGCGCACACCTGTAGTACTACTCCATAAACCAGAATCCTTTTCGCCGAAGGCCGCAAGATCAGGAATGCGGGAGGAACTGGCGTTCACAGTTTCCGGGATTCGAACCCGAGCCCTTGCGGGAACCGTGTCGAAATATCCGTGAACTACACCATCCCGGGATAAAGTCCCGCGGCAGAAAGCATTGAAAAGAAACGATTTAGAAGGAGTTTCTTACGATCGCGCAAACAAGCAGGATGGGTGACCGACAGGTCCGTGAATCGTTTCGGTTTTATTGTCGTGGTCGCTGTGCATCGTTGCCTTTCACGCTCAGAGAGGATCCCGCAAAACGGAAAACAACTGAGTTAACCTGAAGGTAAATGGGATTCGATTTTCTGTCAAGCAGTTTTTGAAGGAAACACGAAGAAATCTGAAAATCTCCGCTAAGTGATTGATTTTGCTGGCTTGGTCAGTGCGATTTTTGGGCCGCGAGCCAGGATTTTACGTGAGATTCGAGGAGGTTTAGTGGCACAGCGCCGTTTTCCAGAACGACATCGTGGAATTTTCGCTTGTCGAATTGAGACCCAAGTTCCCTTTCGGCGAGTGTGCGGAGCTCCCGGATTTTGAGTTGACCGATTTTGTAAGCGAGGGCCTGCCCGGGCCAGGCGATGTAACGGTCGATTTCGACGGTGATGTCCTGATCGGTTTTTCCAGTGTTGTCCTTGAAAAACTGAATGGCCAGCTCACGGCTCCAACCCATGGAGTGCATTCCGGTGTCCACGACGAGACGAACGGCGCGCCACATTTCATACGTGAGCTGGCCGAATTTCGAATAAGTGTCCTTGTACAGACCGAGATCTTCGCCGAGGCTTTCGGAATAGAGGCCCCAGCCTTCGACGAAAGCGGAGTAGCCGACATGGCGGCGAAATTCGGGGACATCGTCGAGTTCCTGCGCAAGGGAGATTTGGAGGTGATGGCCGGGAACGGACTCATGGAGGGAGAGGGCTTCCATTTCCCACTTGGGGCGTGCGTGAAGATTGTAAGTGTTCACAAAATAGTAGCCGGGTCGGCCTGCCGCGGGCGCGCCGGGCTGATAGTAAGCGGTGGTCTGCGAGGGCGCTTTGAAACCGGGAATGGGCGTGACACCGTATGGATTGCGCGGGAGCTTGCCGAATTCCTTGACGAGCTGCGGATCGATGGACTTCGCAATAATTTTGTAGGCGTTGACGAGGTCTTCGGGCTTGTCAAAATAAAACTGCGGATCGGTTCGCAGAAAGTCCGTGAAATCGTGGAAGCTGCCTTTGAAGCCGGACGAAGCGATGAGCCCTTCCATTTCGGCGCGGATGCGTTTGACCTCGGCGAGACCGATTTCGTGAATTTGCCGGGCTTCGAGATTTGTGGTGGTTTGCCAGCGGATGTGAAATGCGTAGGCCGCAGCGCCGTTGGGTAGCGCGGTGACAGAGGTGGCTTCGCGGCAGAAGGGAATGTACGTGTTCGCGACGTAGTCGTGGTATCGCGTGACGGCGGGGAGCACAGATTTTGAGTAGATTTCGGCAGCTCGTTGTTTGAGGCGCGCGCGGTCCGATTCGGAAATGCCGGCAGGAAATTTGTTGAAAGGCTCGAGAAGCGCGCTTTTGAATGGATCCGGGGGCGCGAGGTCCGCGATTTGCTTTGGGACATCGCGCATGATGATTTTGGGAGGAGAAAAGCCTTTCTTGAGGCCATCTTCGAGAAGCGCGCGATTTTGCTCAAAGGCCAGGGTCAGGGCTTCGAGGCGGGCAAGGATGTCTTCGTAGTCGGCGAGCGTTTCGGCAGGCATACTCGCAAGCGTTTCAGCGGTCCCTTGCGGGATGCCGCCCATCTGGCTGAGCGGGAGGACGTTGCTGCCAGGGACGACGTTGCGAAACGGAAAGGGATCGTCGCCGTATTGAAGGCCGTCTTCGCTGGTCTGCAGGAGATCGAGATAAAGGTCGTAGTTAAGTTGCTCGGAGGGAGGCAGCGCTGCACGGTCAATTTTTTTGAGAGTAGCGAGGCTATCGCGGAGATGGTTGCGGCGCGCTTCGATGGCGGCGGGAGAATTGTCCGACCATTGACGATTGAACCTGCGTTCGCCAACGTTGGTGGCGAATTCGGGATATTCAGCAAGCCAGCGCTGCCAGTCAGCTTCGAGATAAACGCGGAAGTTTCTTGCGGCTGCGATCTGCCGAGGAGCGGACGCGGATTGCGCGACGACTCCAAGCGGCAGAAAAAGAAAACCTCCAGCAGACCCAACCAGCATGAGAAAAATGCTACGCATTTCCCTTCGCTCCTGCGGCTTTGGCGATTTCCGATTCGCGTTCACGAACGAGCATGATGATGAGGCGCGCGGTTTCTTCGATGTCCATGGCGGTATTGTCGATGAGAACGGCGTCTTTCGCGCGGATAAGTGGAGAAACTTTGCGTTCGCGGTCGCGCTCGTCGCGCTCATGAACTTCCTCGAGGACTTGTTCGAACGTCATGTGTTCACCTTTTTGCTCGTGCTCTTTGCGGCGGCGCTCGGCACGAGTTTCGCGAGCGGCTTCGAGGAAAATCTTCAGCTCGGCATTCGGAAAAACTACGGTGCCGATGTCGCGGCCCTCCATGACGACGCCGCCTCCCGCGCCCGCGCGCTGCTGCTGCGCGACGAGAAGTTCACGGACTTTTGCGACGGTGGCAACCTGGGACGCGGCTTGCGCGACCTCTGGCGTGCGAATGGATTGCGTGACGTCGAAGCCGTCAAGGATTACCTGATTTTTCACGCCTTCGGCGACGAGATCGGACGGAGTCGGTTTCAGTTCGATTATTGTGCCGGCCGCGAGTTCTTCGAGTTCTTTTGTTGAAGAAAGGGCGAGGCCGTTGCTTTGGAGCGCTTTAAGAGCAAGCGCGCGATACATGGCGCCGCTGTCGAGATAGAGATAGCCGAGGATTTGGGCAACGCGCTGAGCGACGCTGCTCTTACCGGAGCCGGCTGGGCCGTCAATGGCGATGGTGAGTTTCCGGAATCGGGATGGGGAAGACGTTTGGAGCGTTGGACTGTGGTCCGTCATCGGTTGGCGAACTTATTGTAATTCATCTTCGCCGAAGCACACCCAGGAATGGCTGCACTACTAAAATCCCATGATGTTGTAGCCGCAATCGACGTAAATGGTTTCGCCGGTAATACCGGAACCACCGGGCGAGAGAAGGAATGCTGCGGTGGCGCCGACTTCGCCAGCGTCAACATTGCGGCGGAGCGGAGAGCGTTCGGCGTGGCCCTTGAGCATGTCGCCGAGGCCGGAGATGCCTCGCGCAGCTAGCGTTTTGAGCGGACCGGCCGAGACAGCGTTGACACGAATATTCTTGGGGCCAAGATCGCTGGCGAGATAACGTACGCTGGCCTCGAGCGCGGCTTTTGCGACGCCCATGACGTTGTATTTGGGAACGACTTTTTCCGCGCCAAAGTAGCTTAGCGTCACAACTCCGCCACCTTCGGTCATGAGCGGCGCAGCGGCACGAGTGACGGCGATGAGCGAATAGACGCTGATGTCGTGGGCAACGCGGAAGCCTTCGCGCGAGGTGTTGACGAATTCACCCTTGAGATCTTCGGCGTGGGCGAAAGCAACGCTGTGGACGAGGCCTTGCAGCGTGCCGTAGCGAGCTTTTAGTTTTTCGAACAGCGCGCTGATTTGTTCGTCGCTCGAAACATCGCACATGAACCCCGCCGAGCCGGGCAAATCGGTGATGAGGTCTTTGGCTTCCTGTTCTAGGCGTTCGTTTTGATAGGTGATGGCGAGTTGCCAGCCGTCGGCGTGAAGTTTTTGCGCGATGGCCCAGGCGATGCTGCGCTTGTTGGCCAAGCCAAAGATGACTGCGGTTTTTTGCGAATCGCTCATGCGTTTCGTCTCCGTGAACTAAATTCGGTGAAAGGCGCGTTCAATTTCTCTTACGGAATAGCGCAGCACGACCGGGCGGCCGTGTGGGCAGCTCATGGGGCAATCGGTGTTGGCGAGGGCGTCGAGAAGCCATTCCATTTTTGTGTGGTCGAGGGGCATGTTTATCTTGATGGCGGCGTGGCACGCGGTGGACGCGGCGATTTTTGCCTGGAGTGTTTCGATGGAGATGGCGGCGTTTTCGCGATCGAGGCCGTCGAGAATTTCGGTGAGCAGTTTTTCGGCGTCAGTGGCCTGGACTCCGGCCGGGACGGATTGGATGGCGACGCTGCGTGGGCCCATGGGATCGACTTCGAAACCGTTGGCGGACATTTCTTCCGCGATTTTCTCGAAGATGACGATCTGACGAGGGGAGAGTTCGAGAATAAGGGGCATGAGCATGCGCTGCGATTCGACTTTGCCGGCACGGCGGGCGGCGAGGTGCTGTTCGAACAGGACTCGTTCGTGGGCGACGTGCTGGTCAACGATCCAGAGGCCTTCGCCGTTGACGGCTACGATAAAGCTGGAACTCACCTGGCCCAGCGGCTTTAGATCGCGGATTTGATCGGGATGCGGCAGACAGGCTGGGGCGGACGCGTTTGCAGGCGCGAAATTGCCGGCCCAAGAGGAAGGCGGCGCGGTGGGGGCTACGGTGGACGCGAAACCACCGCTGGATTCGAAGGTGAAACGCTGCGCGATGGGCGGAAGAGGCGCGTTCGAAAGTTCGCAGCCACCGCCGGAGCCTACGCCAGAGCCGACGACTTCTTCCACGGCCGGAATCATGGCGCGAGGAATTCCGGATTCGACGGGAGCGGGCGTGATGCCACCGGTGAATGTCGCGCCATTGGCGCCTGGCATGAAATTGCCGAACGAAGATGGCGCGGCCGCAGCGGCGGCGAAGCTGGCGATGGGCCGCGCGTTCATTAGAGCCTGGCGGATGGTGTCGCGCGTAAAGTCGTGAACGAACTGCGAACGGCGGAAGCGGACTTCGATTTTTTTCGGATGGACGTTGACGTCGACTTCGTTGTACGGCATTTCGAGGAAAAGCAGTGTGGCGGGCGAGATGGCGTGCGGATGAATGTTTCGATAGGCCTCGTGGATTGCGTGGAGTATGAGCTTGTCGCGAACGAGGCGTTTGTTTACGAAGATGTAGATGCCTCTGGAATTCGTGCGCTGGACTTCGGGACGAGACGTGAAGCCACTGATGGTAAGCGTGGCCTTCTCTTCTTCGGGTTCGAGCGCGGGCTCGGTGATGGCGGAGTGGAACGGCGCGGAGACGGGAGAAAGTTCGACGAGTTCGTCGAGAGCCTGGCGGCCAAAGAGTTGATAAACGCGGTCGGCAAGTTTTTCGGCAGGCGGGCAATCGATGATGGATTGTGTGGACGTGGTGAGAACGAATTGCTTGTCGGGATTGGCGAGGGCGTAGTGCGTGACAAGCGATGCGATGTGGCCGAGCTCCGTAGTGTCTGACTTCAGGAATTTGCGGCGGGCGGGGACGGAGTAAAAAAGATCGGCAACGCTGATGGTCGTTCCCGCGGGAAGGCCGGCAGGTTTTACGCTGACGAGTTTGCCGCCAGCGAATTCGATGCGTGTGCCTTCCGGTTCGGCCGCGTCACGCGTTTCGAGAAGGAGGCGCGAGACGGCGGCGATTGTTGGGAGGGCTTCGCCGCGAAAACCAAGCGTTGCGATGGAGAGAAGATCGTCCGCGGTACGCAGTTTGCTGGTGGCGTGGCGTTCGAACGCGAGTAGCGCGTCGTCGTGTGTCATGCCGTGTCCGTCGTCAATCACGCGAATCATGCGGCGGCCGCCGGATTCGGTTTCGACGCGAATGGTTGTCGCGCCGGCGTCGAGTGCGTTTTCGAGCAGTTCCTTTACGACGGAAGCGGGGCGTTCGACAACTTCGCCAGCGGCGATCTTGTTGGCGACAGCTTCCGGAAGTATGCGGATACGGCTCATTTATTTTTCTGGGTTCTTGATGGCGATGCCGAGCTGGTCGAGCTGGACGGTGTCGACTTCACTGGGCGAATCGGCCATTAAATCCTGGGCTTTTGTGGTCTTTGCGAAGGCAATGACTTCGCGGATGGAAGTCTCGCCGGCTAGGAGCATGACGACGCGATCGATGCCGAGCGCGATGCCGCCGTGCGGTGGTGTGCCGTAAGTCAGCGCGTCGAGAAAAAAGCCGAAGCGGCGACGCAGTTGTTCTTCCGAAAGGCCGAGCGCTTTGAAAAGGCGCTCCTGAATGTCCTGCCGGTGAATTCGAATGCTGCCGGAGCCGAGTTCATAGCCGTTGAGGACGAGGTCGTAGCCCTTCGAACGAACTTCCCACGGAGCGGATTCGAGTTTTTCGAGATCTTCGTCCACGATGCCGGTGAACGGATGCTGTGCGCTGACCCAGGTTTTGTCGGATTCGCTCCATTCAAAGAGCGGGAAGCCGGTGATCCAGAGGAATTTCCATTGCGTCTTGTCGATGACGCCGAGCGCTTCGCCGAGTTGCAAGCGGAGCTGGCCAGCGATGAGCGCTGCAGATTCGGTGCCTTTGACTTGCTCTTTGGCAGAGACGGCGACGACGAGGTCGCCTGTTTTCGCATCGCAGGCATCAGCTAGCTTCTTTACGTTTTCAACACCGATCAGCTTTTCGACCGTCGAGGTGGTGCCTTCGGGCGCGAGCTTGACGAAATACGCACCACGCGCGCCGAGCGATTTTGCTTTTTCGGACAACTCGTCGAGCTGCTTGCGCGAATAGCTAGCTCCGCCGGGAGCAGCGAGAGCGAAAACATTGCCTTCGATCTGAAGCTTTGTTTTCGCTTCAAGCGGAAAGCAGTCGGTGACTTCGTGGAGCTCCATGCCGAAACGCAGGTCGGGCTTGTCGCTGCCGTATTTGCGAATGACATCCTTGTAGAGCATGTGCGGGAACGGAGTTGTGGCAACAATTCCAGCCACGGCGCAGGCGTTCACCATCACTTTTTCGATGACGCCGAAAATGTCTTCCTGTCGCGGAAAAGACATTTCAAGGTCGAGCTGCGTGAATTCCGGCTGGCGGTCGGCGCGCAAGTCTTCATCGCGGAAGCATTTGACGATCTGGAAGTAGCGGTCGAGGCCGCCGATCATCAGGATTTGTTTGAAGATTTGCGGCGACTGCGGCAGCGCATAGAACTGGCCGTGGTGTACGCGGCTGGGAACGAGATAGTCGCGCGCGCCTTCGGGCGTGGAGCGCGTGAGCATGGGCGTTTCGACTTCGATGAAGCCTATTTCGTCCATGGTGCGGCGAATGTCGAGAATGATTTTGTGGCGCAGCGCGAGATTTGCGTGCGGCTTCGGGCGGCGCAGATCGAGATAGCGATAGCGCAGGCGCGTCTCTTCGGCGGCGTTGATGTCGGCTTCTACCTGGAACGGCGGCGTTTTTGCGTTGTTCAGAATGTGCAGCTTGCCCGCGATGACTTCCACTTCGCCAGTGGCGATTTCCGGATTCGCCTTCCCACGCTTGACGACTTTGCCTTCGATAGCGACGACAAATTCGCTGCGCAAGTGCTCAGCCTTGGCATGTGCCTCTGGTTGCGTTTCCTTGTTGAAAACCACTTGGACGATTCCGGTGCGGTCGCGGACGTCGAGGAAGAGCAAATTGCCGAGGTCGCGGCGGCGATGGACCCAGCCCATGACGATGGCGTCGCAATCAGCGTCCGTGGCGCGAAGGGCGCCGCAGTAGTGTGTGCGTTTCAAGTTGCCGAGAAAATCGAGCACGGTACTGTTCCCTTTCGTCACTTGCAATTTGTTCGCACGTTCTTCATAAATCGAAGATGCCGCCCCAAAAGGGACGGCGCTACAATTTCTTCAGAAAGTCGAGCAGTTCAGGCTCGGTAAATTTCTGCTGCGTGCCGTCGGCAAGCGTCTTGAGCGTCCAGGTGCCTTCGGCTACTTCATTATCGCCGAGAATGAGGGCATATTGCGCGCCGAGCTTGCTCGCGCGCTCGAGGGCTTTGCCGAATTTTTGTTCGACGGGCGGCAGTTCGACGCGAATGCCGGCGACGCGAAGGTTTTTTGCCGCGTGGACCGCGGCGGCATAGGCGTTGGCGCCCATCCACGCGATGTAGACGAATGACGGCTGGTGACGGGTGACTAGTGATTGGTCCTTAGCTTCCTGCAGCGAAAGGATGAGGCGGTCTTCACCGATGGCAAACCCGATGCCCTTCGTGGGTGGCCCGCCGAGGAGTTCGACCAAACCGTCGTAGCGGCCGCCGCCGCAGGCGGCGTTCTGCGAGCCGAGGCCCTGCGCGGTGATTTCGAACGTGGTGCGCATGTAGTAGTCCAGGCCGCGAACGAGGCGCCAATTTTCTTTGTAAAAAACGCCGCGGAGTTCGAGTTCACGTTTTACGGCCGCGTAGTGCGTTTTGCAATCGTCGCAGAGATGATCGCCGATTTTTGGCAGTGTGGCGATGATGGGCTGCTCGTGTTCGAGTTTGGAATCGAGCACGCGCAATGGATTCGACTCGATGCGGCGTTGCGAGTCGGCGCCGAGTTTGTCTTTTACCTTTAGGAGTTCGGATTTGAGCAGCGCGACATAGCCGCGGCGGCAATTGTCTGCCGCGTGGCCGATGGAGTTGATCTCGAGCTGCACGCCCGGAAGTTTCAGCCGGTCGAAGAAGGTCATCACCATTTCGATGACTTCGGCGTCGATAGCGGGAGCATCCACGCCGCCGAGAACTTCCGCGCCGATTTGATAGAACTGGCGATAGCGGCCTTTTTGCGGTCGTTCGCGGCGGAACATCGGGCCGATGTAGTAGAGCTTCTGCGGTTGGGGAAGCTGCTGCATGTTGTGTTCGATATAGGCACGGCAGACGGAGGCGGTCGCTTCGGGGCGGAGTGTTAAATAATCCCCCAACTCCATGACCCGAACAGCTAGATAGATTGCCCTCACGCATTGGTCTGAATGCTGTTTGGTCTGAGCGTCGGTGAGACCGCATCCAGATAAAGCGACATTGAGGTCCTTAATATTCTGAAATGCCGCCTCGTTTGGAGCTGATGGATGGAGTTCATCGTCCGTAATGGCTCTTTCGTACTCGTCAATAAAAGCGGATACAAGCCTCTTGTACGCTGAAAACTCGTTTTCATCCCGAGTTGGATTAGGCCAATCAGCAATAGCATTGGCGAGAGAACCGACTCGGGGTACGGCGTTGTCAACGAACGAATACATTTCTTTTCCGACTACGTCGGTATCCGCTCCAATCGAGCGCGCGAAGAGCTCAGTGGATTCGAAAATAGGTGGTCGGAGTTCGCCAAACCCGAAGGTGGCGAAGACGGCGTGCGCGGTTTGTTCGACGTGATTCCATAGCGCGGTCTCCGGCGGGAGAAGGTCACGTGTGCCGCGAATCGCTTGAAATTGCCTGGACGTAATGGCTGCTTGCGCTTTAGCGAGGTCATGTCGTTCTTGTTCCTGCTGTTTTGCCAGCGCCTTAGCGCGATTGTGCTCTTCCCACTGCTGCCGTTTGGCGCGCGCCTTCTCCTGATCGTGCTCGCTCACAGCGCGGACTCCTCGCGGTAGATATCCTTGTACCCGACGTAGCGCTGGGCGTAGCGATCGATCGAGGCCTGATCGTCATCGGTCAGCGAGCGTTTTACTTTGCCCGGCGAACCCATGACCAAGCTGCCTGGCGGAATCGCCATGCGCTCCGGAATGAGCGTGCCCGCGGCGACGATGCTGCCGGTGCCGACGACGGCGCCATTCAAAATCGTGGCGCGCATGCCGATGAGGCAGCGCGACTCGATGGTGCAACCGTGCAGCACGACGGCGTGACCGATCGTGATGTCGTCGCCCAAAATGAGCGGCCATTCGTCTTTCATCACGTGGAGCACGGAGCCATCCTGCACATTGGTGCGAGCGCCGATGCGAATGTAGTTCACGTCACCGCGCGCGACGACGAGCGGCCAAATGCTCGAATCTTCGCCGACGACGATGTCGCCTACCAGCACCGACGACGCGTCAATATACGCCGAAGCGGCGATCTGGGGCCACTTCCCTTTGTATGGACGAATGTCAGGTTTTCCGGTCAAGAATGCGTAGCCGTCCTGGGCGATGCGGTGAGCCATGCCGCCCGTAAGTTATTGCAGGAGCGCGACATATTGGCTTCTGCGGGAATAATTGCTCAGGCGAATCCTTGAAAGATTACACTGCACGCGGCTCGCTGACAAGGAAGTGCGGCGCGATTCGAATCGCGTCAGTCGATTTGAACCGTAGGAGCGCCACCTGCGGCTTTCAGTTCTTCGACGCGGGCTGTAACGGCGCGAGCGATTTTGTAGAGGCTTTGCGCGGCGGGGCCGGCTTCGCCCGCGGCCGCAACCGGCTTGCCGGAATCACCGCCGATTCGGATGCGCGGGTCGATTTCAATTTCGCCGAGAACGGGCACGCCGTAGGCAATAGCGGTTTTTGTACCTTCACCGTGGCCGAAAATGTCGACGGCTTTGCCGCAGTGTGGGCAGGCGAAGGTGCTCATATTTTCCACGACGCCGAGCACTTCCACGTGGACTTGGCGAAACATCTCGATGGCTTTGCGGACGTCAGCGAGTGCGACCGTTGAGGGCGTCGTAACCACAACAGCGCCCGTGACCGCGACAGTTTGAATGAGCGTCAGTTGTACGTCACCGGTGCCGGGCGGAAGATCGATGACGAGATAATCGAGCTCGCCCCACTCCACGCTGCGCAAAAATTGCGTGATGATGCTGTGCAACATCGGCCCGCGCCATATGACGGGCTTGTCGCCAGGATTGAGCAAGCCCATGGAAATCATTCTTACGCCTTGCGCCATCACGGGAATAATGTGCTGGTCGGCGGTCGCGCCGGGCTCCTGCGTTGACCCGAGCATGATCGGCACATTCGGGCCATAGACGTCGGCGTCGAGAAGACCGACTTTGTGGCCGAGCTTGGCAAGAGCGAGCGAAACATTGACGGCGACCGTAGTCTTTCCCACGCCGCCCTTGCCGCTGGCGACGGCGATTAGATTTTTTACGCCGGGGATCGGTTGGCGTTGCGGCATTTGTTGGGCTGCTGGGCCTGGGGGCATAAAACCTTTTTCCTATCTTAAATGAAGAAAACTTTTATCGCGCAAAAAAGGCGCGATGGACTCACGCGTTTGTGCCGTGGCACTTTTTGTATTTCTTTCCGGAGCCGCAAGGGCACGGATCGTTGCGGCCAACTTTGGCGCCCGCGCGGACGGGCTTCGGCGCTTCCGCTTGTGCCGCGCCGGTTTGATACTGCAATTCTTTTTCCTGGCGCTCCTGTTTGCGTTCCATTGCGCGCGCGAATGAAGGCAATTGCGCGGGAGCTTCGGCAGCCCGCGCAGCCGCACTGGCTGCTGCCGCCAATGGGCGGGGCGCCGCAGGTGGAGCAGTTGGCGGCTGATCGCCGCCTTGTTGCGGTCCGCCTTCCACCTGCACTTGCACGTGGAAGAGATAACGCACGGTTTCGTTGTCGATGCGCGTCATCATGTCTTCAAAAAGGACGAATGCCTCCTTCTTGAACTCGACGAGCGGATCTTTTTGCGCGTAGCCGCGAAGGCCAATCGCTTCCTTCAAGTGATCGAGCGAGAGCAGGTGATCTTTCCATTGCGAATCGACAACATCCAAGATGATGCGGCGCTCGAGCCAGCGCACCAGCTCGGGCGTCAGCTGCTTTTCTTTGTCTTCGTACTTTTTTCGAATCGCTTCGATCAGAGCATCGGCCAGCTGGTCATGATTCATCGACACGGGATCGGCGCCAGCGGCTTTGGCATCCACCCCGAACTGGCTGTTCACTTCCGCGAGAAATTGCGTCGAATTCCACTCGTCAGGATGAACGTCCTTCGCGCAATATGTAGCAACAAGCTCGAACCCGACATCTTCCGCGATGCCGAGTACGTAGTCCCGCTGATCTTTGCCTTCGAGCGCGGAGCGGCGAATCGCGTAAATCGTTTCGCGCTGTTTGTTCATGACGTCATCGTATTCGAGCAAGTGTTTGCGCGCGTCAAAGTTTTGCGCTTCGACGGATTTTTGTGCGTTCTCAATGCGACGTGAGATGAGTCCGGATTCGATCGGAACACCTTCGGTCATGCCGAGACGGTACATCAGCGCTTTGACGCGTTCACCGCCGAAGATGCGCATCAAATCATCTTCGAGCGAGAGGAAAAAGCGCGACGAGCCGGGATCGCCCTGGCGGCCGGCGCGTCCGCGAAGTTGGTTGTCGATGCGGCGTGCCTCGTGGCGCTCGGTGCCCAGAATGTGCAAGCCGCCGAGAGCAATGACTTCGTCGTGTTCCGTTTTACATTGCGCGGCGAATTGCTCATAAACGGGAAGCCATTGGTCGGACGGAACCTGAAAAATTTTGCCTTCATACTGAAAAAGAACCATCGGCACGGTGGAGGCAGGCGCGGCACCGTCGCTCGATTCCGCACCGATAACGGCGGGCGCTTGTGCGTACGGAATCGCGAGCTTGTTTTTGAGAAAATGCTCGCGCGTCAAAAATTCCGGATTGCCGCCGAGGAGAATGTCCGTGCCGCGACCGGCCATGTTCGTGGCAACGGTGATGGCGCCCTTACGGCCTGCCTGCGAGACGACGCGAGATTCACGTTCGTGCTGCTTGGCGTTCAGGACCTGGTGCGGAATGCCCGCTTTCTTCAACAGGTCGGCGATGGCTTCGGATTTTTCGATGGAAATCGTGCCAACGAGCACCGGCTGACCACGCTCGTGATAGTGACGCAGACCGTTGGTGTAAGAATTGTCTTCCTGCAGGATGCCGTTGACGACCGCTACGAACTTCTCTTTTTCCGTGCGATAGACGACGTCCTGATATTCCTTGCGGATGAGCGGCCGGTTGGTCGGAATCGCAACAACGTCGAGATTGTATATCTTTCCGAACTCGGCGGCTTCGGTTTCGGCTGTGCCGGTCATGCCGGACAGCTTTTTGTACATGCGGAAATAATTCTGAAACGTAATCGTGGCCAGCGTCTGATTTTCGCGCTCGATCTTTACGCCTTCTTTGGCTTCAACGGCCTGGTGCAAACCGTCCGACCAGCGGCGTCCGGGCATCTGGCGGCCTGTAAACTCGTCAACGATGATGACTTCGCCGTCTTTCACGACGTAGTCCACGTCGTTCTTGTAGAGCGTGTGCGCGCGCAAACCCTGGTAGACGTGGTGAATAATTTCCATGTGCGCGGGGTCGTACAGATTGCCGAGCCCGAGCAACCGCTCGCACTTGCTGACACCTTCCTCCGTCAGCGTGGCGGTGCGATGTTTTTCGTCGAGCGTGTAGTCGATGTCCTTGATCAGTTTCGGAATAATCTTGTCGATCTTGAAATATTTGTCGGTCGATTCTTCCGATGGACCGGAAATGATGAGAGGCGTCCGCGCTTCGTCGATCAGGATGGAATCAACTTCATCAACGATTGCGAATTGGTGGCCGCGCTGCACGCAGTGCGACAAGTCGTACTTCATGTTGTCGCGGAGATAGTCGAAGCCGTATTCGTTGTTGGTGCCGTAGGTGATGTCGGCGCCGTACGCCGCGCGGCGCTGCGCATCATCGAGATCGTGGACGATGACGCCGATAGTGAGGCCGAGGCCGCGATAGAGGGGGCTCATCCATTCCGCGTCGCGGCGAGCCAGATAGTCGTTCACGGTGACGATATGGACGCCGCGGCCGGCGAGCGAATTCAAGACCGCCGGAAGCGTCGCGACGAGCGTCTTGCCTTCGCCCGTTTTCATTTCGGAGATTTTCCCGTCGTGCAGAACGAGTCCGCCAATAAGCTGCACATCGAAGTGCCGCATGTTCAAAAAACGGCGGCCTGCTTCGCGCGCCAATGCAAACGCCGGAGGAATAACCGGGTCGAGTGCGGCTCGCAACGCATCCTTATAAGAAGACTCGGCCGGGTCGGCATCCTTCAATCGTTCGGTCACTTCAGCCTTCAACGACGCAAAGCGGGTTTTCAATTCATCGCCCGTAAGCCGCTTAATTTCGTCCTCAAGCGCGTTGATCGCCGCCACGGTTGGCTGAAGTTTCTTGATGTCGCGCTCGTGCTTGGTCCCGATAAACCGGGCCAGAACGCTATCCATTATTTTGGCTACATCCATGAACGAGTCGCCGTTTCTTAAAGCCCAAGCGTAAAGTTTAGATGCGTACAGACGCGCAACGTAACGTCAGGAGGGCCTGTCGCCGCTAGCGCAACCTCTTATTTTAGCGGTTTAGGCACCAGCACGCCAACCGGGAATGGCGGAGCAGCCTGTTCGGCAAAATTGCGCTGTTTTTAGGGTTTTTCCGCTGGGTCAGTAGCGGCCGCGGCGGATTGCACATCGGCCGGGGCGCCGGAAAAACTGTCCGCAAGGATGCGGCGGAATTTGGACCGCTCGTCGAGCGACATATCCACGAATTCGAAAGCCATATCCTGCGCGCGGTAATCGCGAAGCACAGCGGTGGCCTGCAACGTTCGCAAACCCAATTGAAATTTCATTTGCACCGGAGTGCCGGGGTGCATATGCCTGTCAATCGTCGCGATTCCGCCGCCAAGGCTAGCCGTCTTGATTTCAAACCGGCAATTCTCTTTCAGATTTGTGCTGACGGCTGTCACGGGCTTGCGCAAACGAACGCGCGTATGGCGCCGCTGGCGGACAAATTTGCTGTTCGCAGGTACGTCCAGCGGAGGCAGCGACAAATCGACTTCGTCGAGGCCGCTGTTGGCGCGATATTGTGCGGCGAGTTCCGGGCTCAGTTTTTCCAGCGCCTGCAAAGCGGCGATGCGCAATTCCTGCGGGTGCTGCCAACCAAACACTTTGCGTGCCTCGAGAATGCGCATCAAAGAACGCGCCGACTCCGGCGCGTGAATCCGGCCGATCGCCTCGATCGCCTTGACTTGAAGAAATGGACCGCCCCCGGCCGGCAAATCGCCATCCACAATCGTCAGAAGCCTGCCAATGGCCTCACGGTCACCGGTGACGCCGATTTCGTCTACGACCAGCGGCATCAGAATTGGCTCCACGTGATCCAGAAGTTTCAGAAGAATGGCGCACCGCGACGGAGCACCGCTCGCTGAAACTTGACGGACGGTGCGATCCTGTGCCGCGCGCGGAAAATTCTTTACCCGGGAAGGAAGAAAGACTTCAACCGCCTGCGGATCAAGGCGGCACAGAAGGCCAAGCATCTCCACCGACTCCGTGATCGTTCCTCCGCGAACTCCGCTCCTAAGGAATTGAACGACTTCCTCGCCGAGGTCCTGCGCTAGATTTGCGACGTGCTCTGCATCCTCTCGCAACTGGCAGCGATTGAATCGAGCGGCCAAATTTTCGATCGCCTGCTGCGGCAACAGCCGCAATACCTTCGCTAACCCGGAGGCGACCTTTTGTGCTCGCAACGCTTCTTCCACAAATTCCGGAACACGCTGCTCGATGCCCATCTTTGAGCGAAGGTCCCGTGCGATTCCCGGCCGCTGCGTTTCGACGCCCATTACCAAATCCAGCGCTTGTTCCATCGCGCCGAAGCAACGGTGCGTCGCCGCTTCCTGGCATAACCGGACAAAGGCGGCGCTGACGAAGCTCTGCAACTCCGCGTCTTGTTCGACGCTCAATCGGATACCCAGACTGCGCAAAGCATGGCTAAGCAACCGCGGATCGCCCTTTGCGTACAACTCCGCGAGCTGCGACAACCCTGCCGCTGTCCGCTTTCTGGCATCGGCGTCATCGCTCTCTGCGCACGAAGCGTAGTTCTCCAATATGTTGTTGGCGTCCGCAATTTCTCCGCGCTTGATCAAGTCGAGTACGTACGACTGCACATTTCTCGCCGGTATGCACCACGCTTCATCGGACAAGAGCACCGCGCGCTTCCCCGCTTCAGGAACCGCGGCCCAGAATTGCCGGTCAAGAATCTCTCTGTGCGTCTCCGCGAAAAGACCCGCTTCGGTCATCTTCTCTTCGTGCGTACCGAGAATTTTGCGGAGGTTCTCGATCTCCTGATTCATCCGGTCCAGCATTTGCCGGACCGCGTTCACCTTAACCTCGCCTTTTTCGTAACGCTCCAGCGCGAAGCGAATGGCGAGGTGTTCGGCCAGGCGAACGAGCACAGATTGATCTGTCATCGCTCCGGGTGATCGCGCCGCAATCGTCGCGAGCGCGTCGCGGAGCGTAACTTGCGCCTTCTCCGGCAGTTCTGACACCTGCGTTTGAAATTCGGCGGATCCAGCCAAACCTGCCTGCCCCGAATTTGCTCCCCCGAAAGTCGTCAACGCGCTGAGAATCTTGAAGATTTCTTCTTCCGATACTTCTCCGGGACGCAGAGGGGTTCCCTGTCGCGAGACGGTGCTTACGCGGACCGGCGCGCCGCCCCTACCGCCGCCTGCCACATTTCCAAATCCCACTCCACCACCGCCCAAAACTCCGAAATTACCGCCGCCCGTGCCGCTACCACTGCCGCCCGGCCCAGTTGAATCGGAAGGCCCTGTGGTTGGCGCCTGCAAATCCGCTTCGACGGGACCGATATCGCTTCCCGACGTTGCGTACGTGACAGGTCGTTCGCCCGAGTATGCTGACCCACTGGACCCAGCGGACTGCGGAAACTCGGTCTCTACCGGACCGCCATGAGACGTTTCGCCGGTCTCCTGCCCCGTCAGGCTCCCTTTGGTGCCTTCGGCGGCAGCGATCAGCTCCAGGAGTTTCTGGGGATCATTCAGCAATTGCTTGAACTGATCTTTGTCGTCGCCGATCGACGCGGCAGCGAGCTGCGCTGCAACGCTCGTCGCGTCTTTCAACCGTGAGTCGGTCGCAACAAAGCACACCTCATTCACGCGAATGCCTTGCACGCCTTCCATCGCAATCTTCAATTGCTGGGCAAGTTCCGACGGCTTGGCTCTTCCAGCGGGAAATGCCTTTGCGAACTTTGCGATCTCTTCGGGAGTTACGCAGGATAGAAATTGCACACTGGCGAGCCCGGCGGCGGAAAGCAACTGGGCGAACTGTTTTTCCGCTGGCGATCCTTCGAGCGGCACGCCATCCAGAAGCAACTGCGCTCCGCTCGCTCCGAGCAAAAGCGTCGCGTCGGACCCTGGCGGAACCGCTTGCCGCAATTCACTGCACGCAGTGGCAAGTTGATCCACGGTGCGGGCGTGATCGTAGCCATAAAGACGGGCAAACTTCAGCAGGATGTTCAGGCTTCTCACGAAAGCCCGTCCCGCGGTAAGTTTTGGATCCGGTGCCATGTTTAGTGGCGGGGGAAAGCACGCCCCGGACTCCTCCTCTAGTACGCTAGTTCCGCTCGAGTGACGCAGCAATGGTACAGAGGTCCCATGTGCGCAACGTCGCAAGTGCGTAATTGCACGAAGAAACCTGCCCAAATGGACAGGTCAAGCTTTGCAGGCTCGGGAATGTCGCGTGAAACGAACTACGTTTTTGCGATCGTAATGCGGCCGCGGCGACGAGTCCGATTTCCGGGACTCGCCATTTGAGGCAATCCTCCGAGATCCAACAAAAGGCGGCGGAGCCTCGCGCGGTCTTCTAAATCCATATCCACGAACTCAAATGCCATCGCCGAGGGGCGCGCGCCGCGTACGATTGCCTGCGCCTTGATGCTGCGAACACCGGACGTCAATTTCAGAGCCAGCAGAGAACCCGGCGCCAGGTGGCGATCGCCGGCGCCAATTCCCCCGCCGAGATTCAATTCCGGTACGACGAGCTTGAAATTTTCGCGGAGATTCGTCGTATAAAAAGTCAGATTCTTCGACAGCTTCAATCGGGCATAACGCCTCTGCCGAATTACCGAAACACTGCCTTCCGGATCGGTTGGTGCCAGAACTAGTTCCTTGCGGTCGATGCCGCCTGCCGCAATTTTTTCCATCGCAACGACCGGATCGATGCGTGAATAAGCCTGCGCTGCCGCCACGCGAAGTTCTGCGGCATATTCCCAGCGCCACACTTGCCTTGCATCGAGAAAATGCACCAGCAAATGAGTCGCGGCGGTGGCTTTCAGCCGCCCCAGCGCTTCCACGGCCTTCAGCCGGATGTAACCCGAATTCGCTTCGCTTTCCGCAATTTCAATCAGCTTGGGGATGCATTCGTGGCTGCCGCTCATGCCCATCTCATCCATCGCAAGGGGCCGAATCAGCAAATCGAGTGAATCGTAAAGCGTGACCAACAGCGCCGCGCGATGTTCGGGCGGCGCGGCGGACAATTGCCGCACCGTTCGATCGTGCGCGGAGCGCGGCCATTGCGAGAGCCGCACCGGCAAAATTCGGCTCACCTGTTCCGGTGCGAGTTGACTCAAAATCCCAATCGCTTCCGCCGCTTCTGTGGCCGGCGACGATTGCAAAACATCCAGCAACTGATTGATGGCATCCTCACCCAGTTGCTTGACCATTTGCACAAGCAAGTCGCAGTCTTCCCGGAAGCCCGAATGCCCAAAGCGATTCATCACGTAATGAACAGTCGCTTTCGGCATCAAAGTCAAAATATCCAACAGGCCGTCCGCAATGTGCCCGGTACGGATCGATTCCTCCACAAACTCCGGGATGCGATCTTCCGCGCCGATCCTCGGCCGCAAGCTTTGTGTTGAACCCGGGCGCTGGGCCTCCACGCTATCCAGCGAGGCCAGCGCTTGCTGCATGGCCGGATAGCACCGCTTCGAAGCCGCTTCCTGGCTTAACCGCACGAAGGCCGCACTGACGAGGGTCTGCAACTCCGGCTCGCGCTCGGATGCCAGTTGATTTCCTACCCGTCGGATCGCTTCAATCAACGCGCTGCCGTCGCCGCTTCCGTAAAGCTCCGCCAATTCGCCCAAGCCAATCGCAGTTGTTCGCCGCGCTTCCGGAGCTTCGAGGCCGATGCAACCGGCATACTTCATCAAAATTTCGTTTACGGTTTTCAATTCGCCGCGACGCAGCATCTCTTCCAAAAATCCGCGCACGTTGCGCGGGGGCACGCACCACGACTCATCCGAACACAAAACTTCTTTCTTGTTCTCTTCCGGAACCTGCGCCCAGAACTCCTGGTCGAGCAGTTCCGTGTAGTTCTGCAGCGATATTCCTGCCGAGGCCATCTGCTCCTGCTGTTGGCCCAAAATTTTTCGCAGCGCCTCAATTTCGGTGTTCATGCGGTCCAGCAGCTGCTTGACCGCGTTCACGCGCAGTTCGCCACGTTCGTAACTGTCCAGAGCAAAACGAATCGCGACGTGTTCCGCCAGTTTCAACAACATCGGTTTGTCCGGCGATTCATTTGGAGCTTGCGCGGCAAGTCCGGCGAGAGCTTGCTGCAAAGTGAATTGTGCCCGCACCGGCAGCGCACTCAGCCGCGATTGGAACGTTGGCGCGTCCATCTTCGAATCGGAATCGCGCCGCGATTTTCCGAGCTGCGCAAATAAAGTCAACATCGAGCGGACGTCATCTTCTGCGACGGCATATTGGCCGCCAGAACCGCCAGGTGCGCCAGTCGCCGGTCCTCCGCCAGCGGTCGCGCCATGTAACAACGATGAGGCAGAAAGCCATTTCGTGGCTCTGCCGTCCCCAGCGGACGCTCCCCCGCCTGCCCCTGACCCTGTCCCGCTTCCCGTGCCAGTACCGGCGCCCCCGCCTCCACTGCCGCCAGTCCCAGTCCCGCCACTTCCTGGACTGCCACTCGGATGTCCCCAACCTCCGGAGCCAGATCCGCCGGTTCCACCAGCGCTGCCGCCCGGACCAGTCCCAGTCCCTGTGTTGCCGCCTCCGCCGCCAGGGCCACTTCCCGAGCCCGTTTCCCAGAGGCTTCCGCCCGGACCTGTGCCGGTCACGGCGGTCAATCCACTGCCGCCGCCAGCCGGACCGCCCGCGCCGCCAGTGCCAGATCCTGCGCCTCCCGGAACTCCACCACCGCCGCCAAAACCCGGACCGCCGCCACCACCACCAACTCCGCCGCCACCGCCGCCGCGAGAGCTTTCGGCGGCAAGAATCATCTGCAGCAATTTATTCGGATCATCGAGAAAGTCTTTGAACTTGTCGCCCTGCGCTCCAAGAACTTTCGCAGTCAACTGCGCCGCGACTTTCACGCCGGCTACAGAAGAATCTTCAGCGATATAGCGAATCTCGTTGACCTTGATGCTGGTGTCGCCAGCGAGCGCGGATTTCAGTTGTTCGGCGAGAGAAGTCGGTTTCGCATTGCCGGTGGGAAATGCACGCACGAAACGCGCAAACTGCGGTTGCGCCAGATTGGAAGCGAAGTGAATGCTCGCGATGCCCGCCGAAGAGAGCAATTGCGCAAAGCTGCGTTCGGCTGCTGCGGCTCCCAAGGGGACCCCGTCCAATAAAATTTGCGGTCCCGACGCGCCAAGTAGCAAACCGCTGTCGCTGCTCTCATCGAGAGCTGTACGCAACTCTTTCCATGTCGTTTCAAATTGCGCAGCGGTCCGTACGTGACCGAATTCGTACAGACGCGCGAACTTAAGCAAAATGTTCAGGCTGCGCACGAACTGGCGCGCGGCTGCTCTGGTGTCGCCACTCATAGATGTTCGAGGGAAGGCGAGTCTTACCCTCGGTACTCATCACAGTAGGACGTATCGCGGCGAGAGACAAGTCTTGTAGTGACGTTTGTCGCGTTATGACTAATACGATTCACTAGGGGAATTGACCAGCAGGTGAACCCGAGGGCGTTCGCGCGCTCTCTCAAAAGCCGTCCCCGCTTCTCTGTCGTTGCTCCTGCGTCGCGGTGGACATACAATGAAGGAAGCTGGCGCCTTGGGCTCGTAGACGCAGTTGGGTCATCGCCACACAGCAAATCGCCGCTTTGGAGCTCTGAGTTCATGGCCGACCAGCCCCCAGCCCCTGACGACCGCTTCAAAGCGGAAATGCCCACCATTCCTGGAGTTGCGGGCGGGGCCAAACCGCCAAGCAACGCGGTAGCGCCGTTGAAGATTGTTGGCGGGCTTGTCGCTGTTTTGGTCGTGATTGTGGCGGCGGGCAGCATA
>Ga0247694_1000009_pt1 | contig 130196 bp, 109 predicted proteins | sample CNK35_metaG_FD_182736 | JGI IMG/M metagenome (GOLD analysis project Ga0247694, IMG submission 182736) | Soil microbial communities from Purdue University Martell Research Forest, Indiana, United States - CNK35 | ecosystem: Environmental > Terrestrial > Soil > Temperate forest > Bulk soil...
AAGTATGTGCCTGGTGCCCGCCACAAATATAACCGCGCCACCATTGGCACAGACTTCGGTCTGTGCCACGTTGATTGTGCAGAATCGGCGCTTCACCGCGCCGACGAAAGAACCCTCAAGTCGCCGGCGACGACGCCGCAACCGCTACAGTTTTTTTCCCAGCGGGACTGCTCCGCATAATCAACGCACCGGCGACGCACACCCCGCCACCGAGTATCGAAATCCACGCCACATGTTCGCTGCGGAAAATCACTCCGAGTATCAGCGCTTCCGCCGGAATCAAAAATGCCGCCGACGAAGCCCGCGTCGCGCCAAATTTTCCTGCCGAGATCGACATAATCGCAAACGCGACGCCCGTACTCAAAACTCCGAGCGCGAGCAGCGCCGCAAGCGGGCCCGGAGCCCACTTGACGAGCGCAACGTCGCGCGACCCAAGCGGCGCAACCAGCACCAGCGCCACCAATTGGGCGCGCAAAATCACGGGCAGTGCTCCATTCCGCTGCTGCAACGGGCTTGCCAGATTCAGCGCCACTCCGTACGAAACCAGCGCCGCCAAAATCATCCCCACTCCCGCCACGGTACTGCGCCCTTCGTGCAGGGTTGGCAGAGCTATTACGACAGCGCCGGCCATTCCAATGGCGATGCCGATCATTTCGCGCCGTGACGGCAACTTCCACGCAATCAACGCCGCGACGGCCGCGGTAAACAGCGGATTCGCGCCATTCAGCATTCCCGTCAGCGCCGAAGACACATACCGCTCAGCAAACGGGAACATGCTCAGCGGAAACGCCATCCAGAACGCGCCAAGGGCCACAATCTTCAGCCAGTCTGAACGCAACACCGGTTTACGCGCCGATGGAAAACACAGGAGTGTGAGGAATCCGACCGCCAGCCGAACAAACGTCACTCCACCCGGCCCAATCGCACCCAAAGCATCCGCAATAAACAGATACGAGGCGCCCCAAATCAATCCAGGCAGCGAAAGAATCACCCAATCCGCCGCACCCGACCGGTGCTCGGCACCGGCAGCTCTCATCGTCGAATTGGTCTCGTTCGCCATGCGCAACCCAATTTCCTGCAGCATAGAGGCCAAATCAGCTCAGGCGAAGAGCCATTTTGGAGAGCCCCGATTGGCTACACAAACTGGGCAAGCAGGTGAAGAAGCGACAAGCAGGAACACGCGAGGCGAATCACGCAGATCGCGATGCAATACGGGTCAGCAAGCAGATCGATCAGAGCCGGCGAGACTACCGCGATAACAGTGGGCAAGAATCCAATCGCGCGCGTTACGGCCTCACCCAGGAACGTAAACGGGCAGAACCTCTCACTCGGTTGCCCAAACAGGACCGCCGGGCGAACGAAGGCGGGCAGAGTCGCCGCGATCCACTTAATCTGCTGCAAAGGTGCGACTTGACTGGCCATGACCGCCTCCTCAAAAACATTTGCCTGCTCTATCCATATGTCGAACGAGGGGCGGCAAAAACGACATCGCTTCGCGATTTTTTTGGAGGGAGGCAACAGAACACGAAGGCACGCTCGGGTGCTAGTACCGAGAAACAGAAAACGATCATGTCGGCTGAAACCGGTCGCTATGCGGAATTAGGCCTTGGAGGCTTGGCGGCGCAAGAACGTCGGAACGTCCAGGTCGTCCGTGGGAACTTCGCGGGCGACGTCACGAACGTTTTGCTGGACTTGTTGAACCAGGTCGCGATTGACATTGGAGCTTGCCGCTCCGGCTGCGGCGGCCATGGAAGCAGGTGTTTGTTCTTCGCGGCCCGCTTTCCAGGTGCGCGGCATGAACTGCGGACGCTGCGTTGTATTTTTCTTGTTGGCTTCCTTGAAGCCCGCGGCGATAACGGTAATTTTCACCGCATCCTTCATCGTTTCGTCCTGCACCGCGCCGAAAATAATGTTGGCGTTTTCCGCCGCGGCTTTTTGAATGACGGACGACGCTTCGTGAACTTCGTGCAGCGAAAGGCTTGGGCTTCCGCAAATGTTGATGAGAATTCCCTGTGCGCCCTGAATCGAATTGTCTTCGAGCAACGGACTGGCGATGGCGCGATTCGCGGCGTCGACGGCGCGATTCGACCCGGTCGCGACGGCGGTGCCCATCACGGCGTAACCCTGGCCGCTCATGATTGCTTTGACGTCGGCAAAATCGCGATTGATGATGCCGGGCACGGTAATAATGTCCGAGATGCCTTGCACCGCCTGGCGCAGAATGTCGTCGGCGATGCGGAACGCGTCAAAGAAACTGGTACCGCGTTCGACGGTTTCCATCAAACGCTCGTTCGGAATCACGATGACAGTGTCCACTGCGCCGATCAAATCCTGCAGTGCTTGTTCGGCCTGCATCATACGGCGCTTGCCTTCAAAGGCGAACGGTTTTGTCACGACCGCCACGGTCAACGCGCCGAGTTCGCTTGCGAGCGAAGCAACCACCGGCGCTGCGCCGGAGCCTGTGCCGCCGCCGAGGCCGGACGTGATGAAAATCATGTCCGAGCCTTCGAGCGCCTCAATAATTTTGTCGGTATCCTCGAGCGCGGCTTTGCGGCCCACTTCGGGATTGGCGCCCGCACCGAGACCCTTCGTAAGTTTCGCACCGAGCTGCAACTTCACCGGCGCTTGCGAGAGTTTCAGTGCCTGCAAATCAGTATTCGCCGTGATGAATTCCACGCCTTCGACCTTGGCGCGAATCATTCGGTTGACCGCGTTGCAGCCGCCACCGCCCACACCGATTACCTTTATCTTTGCAGGAGACAGCTCCTCGCTAAAGCTCATGCGGATGCCTGCATCTTTTGCCGTCATTCTCTCCCCCTATTCCGGCTGGAAGACCGTGTGCGAAGTTCTTTTTGAAAAACTTCGCAAAAACTTTTTTAAAAAACTACGCACCCGCGAACATCGCCTTCAACTTCGACACGATGCCGGCACGGGCGGGCGCATTGCGCCGCGCTTTTGCTCCGTACAAAACCAATCCGACCGCCGTCGCGTATTCCGGCTGCACAACTTGCTCCGGCAAATCGTGAATTCCCTTTGGCTCCGCGACGCGTACCGGCAGATGGAACACCTGCTCGGTCATTTCGTCGAGGCCGTCCAAGCGCGCGCCGCCGCCCGCGAAAACAAAACCGGCGGGAATTTGTTTCAGCAAACCGGCGCGTTGGAGGTCGTCGCGAATCAGCGCAACGAGTTCCTGCGCGCGCGGTTCGATAATTTCCGTGAGCATGCGCGCAAAAACCGTCCGCGGAGGGCGATCGCCAACGCTGGCGATTTCGATCGCCGCATCCTCGTGCAGAAATGCGGCGGCAGCGCAGCCATGACGGCGCTTGATACGTTCGGCTTCCGGAATCGGCGTGCGCAATCCGACGGCAAGATCATTCGTGAAATGATCGCCGCCAATCGCAACGGCGCTCGTGTGGCGAATCACCCCGCCGCCGTAAACAATGATTTCCGTTGTGCCGCCACCGATGTCCAGCAGGCAGCAGCCCATGTCGCGTTCGTCCTGCGTAAGGCACGCTTCGGACGAAGCGAGCGGCTCGAGAACGGTGTCGCTGATCAAAATCCCAGCGCGATTCGCGGCAGTGACAAGGTTTTGCGTGGCAATGACCGAAGACGTGACGATGTGTACGTTCGCTTCCAGATGCTGGCCGACCATGCCGATGGCGTCGCGAATACCGTCGTGCGCATCCACGATAAATTCATGCGGCAGAACGTGAAGCACTTCGCGGTCTTCGGGAAGCGTGACGTTGCGCGCGGCATCCACGGCACGTTTTACGTCGTCGCGTTCGATGTCACGCGGCCGGTTGCCGAGCGTGATGCCGCCGCGGCTGTTTACGCCGCGAACGTGCCCGCCGGCGACGCCGAGCAGCGCGGATTCCACAGGGACGCCGGAAACGGATTCGGCTTCTTCGACGGCGCGGCGAATCGAGCTGACGGTGGAATCGAGATTGACGATCAATCCTTTTCTAAGGCCTTTCGATTCCGCTGCGCCGAGCGCGAGAAATTTCAATTGCTCCTCGACAATTTCCGCGATGAGCACGCAAGTTTTTGTGCTGCCGATGTCCAGCGCTACGATGTATTTGTCTTTCTTCGACAAGCCGCCGCCCCCAAAAAAACTTTTATCTCGACTTCGACTTTGCCTCGACGCGTTCACCGCAACCCGAATTATCCGGATTGAGGACGATCTGGCGCGTAAACTGCAGATCCACCGAATGCACGCAGCCGGCATTGGCCTGCCACTGCGCGAAATTTTCAACCAGCATGCGGTACTTCGAAGTGAAATCGCCCGAGCCGAACTTGATGTTCACGGCCTGGGTGGCGTTTACGCCAGGAATTCCGGCCATGACGATGCGGACGTTCTTCGGGTTCGAGAGATCGACTTCGCTAAGCTGATTCGAAGAATCCGCGTTTACCGTATTCAGGTCACGAACGAGTTCCTGGTAAATCTCCATGCGGCGTTCGGCTTCATCTTTCGGGAGCGCGTCGGTGATTCCCGAAACGATCGGAAAGCGCGCATCAAGATCGGTCGGCCGATCCAAGATAACGCCGTGTCCATCGATAAGCGCGACTTCGCTGCCGTTGCGAACGAAAGCGATGGGATTACGCTCGGTAATTTCAACGCGAATGCGGTTCGGCAAAATGCGTTGCACGCTGGCAGACTCCACCCACTTGATAGTCCGAATTTTATCGCGACGCTCTTCGAGCGGAACGGTTAGAACGCTCTTGCCGCGGTCGCCATAAAAGATATTGACGAGCGATTCGCGTGCGACAATGTGATTGCCGGCTACGTCAATCTGATCGGTTTTGATAAGCTGCATTTGCGGCGAATAGAGCGCAAAGCGTCCGGCCAGAACGGAAACAGTGATGACCGCGGCGCCGATGAAAATCCAAAGAAAAATGCGGCGGTAAGACGACAGATTTTTCGCGCCGAATTTTTTGCGGCGGATTTCGACGGGCTTCTGACGGCGCAAGTAACGCGGCTCGTCTTCGACCAATTCCGGCCGGTACGCGTCGCGCTCAGCAGCAGCGGTGGCGTTGCGCGAGATGGCCTTTACGCGTTCCACACGACCACCTCGTTTTCGAGTTTTACGCCATACGCTTTTTCGACGCGCTCGCGTACGCCTGCAATGAGCGACAGCATATCTTTCGCGCTGGCTTTGCCTGCATTGACGAAGAAATTGGCGTGACGGTCACTGACGCGCGCATCGCCGAGGCTGAAGCCTTTGAGACCGAGTTCATCAATCATGCGGCCCGCGGAAGCGCCCGGCGGATTCTTAAAGATGCAACCAGCGCTCTTCTGCCCGAGCGGCTGACTTGCTCGGCGCTTTTCGTTGCAGATGCGAATTCCTTGGATTATTTCTTGATACGACTTGGAGGGTAGTTCTAGCGTCACTGCCAGCATCATATCATCAGGCGCAAAAGAAGTGTGACGATATTCGAAGGAAATTTGATCGCCGCTTAGGATTTCAATTTTGCGGGCGGCGGCCCGGTAGAGTTTGACTTGGCGGACGTAGCTACCGATTTGCATGCCGTAGGCCCCGGCATTCATGCGAAGTGCGCCGCCGACGGTGCCGGGGACGCCGATGAGGCCTTCCATGCCGCCAAGGTCGTGCTTGGCGCAGTAGGTGACGGTGCGGCCGAGGTCGGCTGCGGCATCCACGCGGGCAAACTTTCCGTCCAAAACAATTTCCGGTTCGGGTTTAGCAAGTTGAAGAACAATCCATGGGAGTTCACCGTCGCCGACGAGAAGATTCGAACCACCGCCCAGAAATTTGTGCGGAATGCAGTTGTCGTCGAGCAAGCGGAGCAGGCCGGGAATGGACTCGTGCTTCTTGATGAGAAGCAGATCTGTCGTTCCGCCAATGCCGAGCGAGGTGTAGTCGGACATGGCGATGGCGGGCTGATGCTCGACACCGAGTTCAGCGATGGCCGCTCGGAGTTTGGAGTCGTCAAGACGCATGGGGCGAAGGGTGCTCCGTTCCAAGTAAAACCATAAATTCGCTACTTGCGCGGCTGACGTTTCCGGCACCGATAGTGAGGATGGCGTCCGCGGGCCTGGCTTTCTTCAACAAGAATTCGATGCCGTCCTGCATGGTGCGGAAATAATGGACATTTTTGTGGCCGGCTTCGCGAATAGCGGCGGCGAGAGCCTCGCTGGTTATGCCCGGGATGAGACTTTCGCTGGCGGCGTAAATGTCGGTGAGGACGAGGATGTCCGCCTGGTTGAAGGCTTTCGTGAAATCGTCCCAGAGATGCTGCGTTCGCGTGAACCGATGCGGCTGGAAAAGAACGAGCAGGCGATTGAATTTGCAACCTCGAGCGGCCTCGAGCGTGGCGCGGATTTCGGCGGGGTGATGGCCATAATCGTCGATGACGGTGACATCGGCCACGACACCCTTGATGTCGAAGCGGCGGCCAACGCCGGTAAATTTGGCGAGACCTTCGCGAATTAGATCGGACGGAACATTCAGATATAGCGCGACGGCAGCGGCAGCGGCGGCGTTTCGAACGTTGTGAATACCCGGCGGATGGATGAGGTTGAACATGCCGAGGTCGTCGCCTTTATAGGTGAGGCGAAATTCGCTGCCGAGACCTTCCATGCTGATGTCGCTGATGACGAGATCGGCTTGCGTGGAGGTGCCATAGGTGATGATGGGGCGCTTGACGCTGGGAATGATCGCCTGGACGTTGGGTTCGTCGAGGCAAAGTATGGCGGCGCCGTAAAACGGAATGCGATTCACAAATTCGACGAAGACGGATTGAATTTCCTCGAGCGACGAATATTGGTCGAGATGTTCGCGGTCGATGGTGGTGACGACGGCGACGACGGGCGCGTAATAGAGGAAGCTGCGGTCGCTTTCGTCGGCTTCGACGACAAAGTATTCGCCTTTACCGAGACGGGCGGTTGTTCCGGCCTGATTGAGTTTGCCGCCGACGACGAAGGTTGGGTCGAGATGAGCAGCAGTGAGAACGCTGGCGACCATGGAGGTCGTGGTGGTTTTGCCGTGAGCGCCCGCGACGGCGATGCCGTACTTGAGGCGCATGAGTTCAGCGAGCATTTCCGCGCGCGGGATGACGGGAATCTTGCGCTTGTGCGCTTCGACGATTTCAGGATTTTCGGATTTGATCGCCGACGAGATAACGACGACGTGCGCGCCTTCCACGTTCGACGCTTTATGACCTTCGTAAATTGTGGCGCCAAGATTTTGCAGGCGTTCGGTAGTCGGTGAAGGCTTGGTGTCCGAGCCGGAAACGGAATAGCCCAGCGTCAACAAAACTTCGGCGATGCCGCTCATGCCGATGCCGCCGATGCCGACGAGATGAATGCGCTGAAAATTCCTGAAGGTAACCATCATGACGCACGCCCTTTGAGCCGTGGGCCCGCCGCTTGTTCGATCAGGTCCACGATGTCGCGCGCTGCGTTGGGTTTTCCCAAGCTGCGCGCGTTGCTGGAGAGTTGTTCTAGCTCCCGGGGCTGGTCGAGGAGTGAAAATATTTCTGAAGCAAGGCGATCGGCGGTCAGTTCATTTTCAACGATCAACCGCGCGGCCTGGGCTTTGACCATTTCCTGCGCGTTGCGGAGCTGATGGCTATCTGTCGCGCGGCCGAAGGGGACGAAGATGGCGGCACGTCCGGCAGCGGCGATTTCCGCCGCGGTGATGGCGCCTGCCCGGCAAACGAGGAGGTCGGCCCAGGCAAAACGTTCCGCCATGTTCGAAAGAAAAGGAACGACCTCCGCATTGAATTCGCGCCGCGCGTACGCAGTGCGTACCGCATTATAGTCGCGTTCGCCGGTCTGGTGCACGACGTTCAAATCGGCCTTTCGCGCGGCGAGGCGATCCATGGCGTCCACAACGGCGCGATTGACGGGCAAAGCGCCCTGGCTGCCACCCGTAATCAGGATGCGGAAGGGTTTTTCCGGTTTGCGCGGAGTGATGGCGAAAAATTCGGCGCGTACGGGATTGCCGGTGAGCACCGCTTTGGCGCCGAATTTTTCCGAAGTGATGGAATAGCCCGTCGCGATATTGCGCGAGAGGCGCGCGAGAACTTTGTTGGTGAAGCCGGGTTCGGCGTTAGGTTCGAATATGACGTTGGGGATTCCGCGCAGCCACGCAGCTAGAAGCATCGGGCCGGCCGCATACCCGCCGACCCCGAATGCAGCGACGGGCTTGTGTTTGCGCGCGATAGAGAAGGCGTCCGCCATGCCGGGAAAGAGCGTGGCGAAATTCCTGATGAGCGTGAGCCCGCTTTTGCCTTTTAGGCCGGCGGCGCGCAGCGTTTCCAGCGGCAGCCCGGCCTGGGGCACAAGCTTCATTTCCAGTCCGCGTTGAGTTCCGACGAGCACGACTTCTCTTTCCGCTCCGCGTGAAAGCCATTCGCGCGCGATGGCGATGGCCGGGAACACGTGGCCGCCCGTTCCTCCGCCGGCGATGAGTAGCTTCATCGCAGCGCCCAGGCGAAATCTTCAATCGCAAGGGCACGATGTATCGTGCCCCTGCTTGAGAAACTGTGAGATCGCGATGGTCTCAACAAATTCATTCGGTCCGCGCTTGCTGCGAGATATTAAGGAGCACGCCCGTAGCCAACAACATGACGAGCAAACTCGAGCCGCCGTAGCTGACAAACGGCAGCGGGATTCCCTTGGTCGGCACCATGCCGAGGACGACAGCGAAATTGATCAGCGCCTGACAAAGCACCATGGCTGTGATGCCGAGCGCGAGGAGCCGGCCGAAACTATCCGGGGCAGAAAATGCGGCGCGCAGGCCGCGCCAGCCGTAAACGGCGAAGAGCGCGATTACCATAATGGCTCCGATAAAGCCGAGCTCTTCCGAGATGACGGCAAAAATAAAATCGGTGTGCGCTTCGGGGAGATAGAAGAGTTTTTGTTTGCTTTCCATGAGGCCGACGCCGGTGAAGCCACCGGAACCGACAGCGATGAGCGACTGAGTCAGCTGAAAGCCTGCGCCTTGCGGGTCCAGGTCCGGATGAAGAAACGCCAGCAGGCGGGCCTGGCGGTAACTGGCGCTCATGATGAGAAGGAAGAGCGCGGGAACCGCGGCCGCAAATCCGGTGGCGAGCCACTTCCAGGAAAGCCCTGCGACAAAGAGAATCGCGGTGGCGATGAGGACGATGTCCACGGATGTGCCGAGGTCAGGTTGCAGCAAAATCAGAGCGATGCAAACGAAGATGGGGCCGATGGCGGGGAGAATGTGGTGGATGAAATCGTCTTTGGTAAATTCCAGGCGCGTGGCGCTTTTGCGTTTCAGGTCAAGAAACCAGGCGAGATAGAGAATCACGGCGAGCTTGGCAATTTCCGAAGGCTGGATGCCGACGGGACCAAAACGAATCCAACGGTGCGTCGCGTGAGACTTATCGAGGAAGAACGCGCCGACAAGCATGAATACGACAAGACAGAGCACACTGTAAACGACAACCGGCTCGCGCAGCTTGCGGTAATCCATGCGCATTAGCGCGAACATTCCCGCGATGCCGAAAACGAGCCAGATGGATTGGCGCAAAAGAAAATAGTAGGAGTGACCGTAATCGTGCTCGGCGGTGACGGCTGAGGCGCTGTAAATCATCACGGCGCCAAGCAGGCAGAGGCCCACCGTCACTCCAAACAGCCAGCGGTCGCTTTCGGTACGTCGTGGCATTCCTTCACCTTTTTCCAGAAGCCGAGTGGGCCGGTTGTTCCGCCAGCTGCCCGACGAGCTGCTTGAACACGCGGCCACGGTGTTCGTAATTCTCAAATTGATCGAAGCTAGCGCAGGCTGGCGCGAGCACCACGATATCGCCGGGCTGCGCGGCTCGCGAAGCGATCTCAACGGCGCGCTGAATCGTGCCGGCGCGTTCGACAGCAACGCTTCCGGCAATTTGCTTTTCGATTTTGTCCGCGGCGGCGCCGATGAGCAGTGCGAGGATGGCTTTCTGGCGCAGCGGCGTTTGCAGCACGGTGTAGTCGCTGCCTTTGTCCTTGCCGCCGAGAATGATGAGGATGCGGCCTGGTAATGCGTCAAGCGCTTTGAGCGTGGCGTCGACGTTCGTGGCTTTCGAATCGTTGTAATAGCGGACGCCGTTGTGTTCTGCGACAAATTCGAGGCGATGTTCGACTCCGGCAAAGGAGCGAATGGCTTTTGCAATTCCGTTCGGCGGCGCGCCGGCGAGTCGCGTAGCCGCAACTGCGGCAAGAACATTTTCAAGATTGTGGGCGCCGGGAAGGGGGATTTCCGACTGCTTCAGAATGACTTCCTCTTCACCATCGTTGCGAAAAATGATTTCTTCGCCGCGAAGGAAGGCGCCCTGGGCAACGCGCTGTTTGCGGCTAAGCCAGAAAACTTTCGGCTTGGTTGGCGCGTACGGCGTGCTGGCGGGATCGTCAGCGTTGAGGATGGCGAAATCGGCCGCAGTTTGTTTTTCGAAAATGCGGGCCTTGGCCGCGGCGTAAGCGTCCATAGAGCCGTGGCGATCGAGATGATCGGGGGTGAGATTCAAGAAAACGCTGATGTTCGAACGGAACGTCTCGATCAATTCAAGCTGGAAACTGCTGAGTTCAGCGACGGTGATGGTTTGATCGGTGGTTTGCTCGACGACATCGATGAGCGGGGTGCCGATATTCCCGGCAAGCAAGGTGGAGAAGCCGGAGTTTTTCAGGATGTGTTCGATGAGAGAAGTGGTTGTGGTTTTTCCGTTGGAGCCGGTGATGCCGACGAGGCGGCCGTTGAGAAAGCGGTCGGCAAGTTCGATCTCGCTCCAGACAAGAATGCTGTTGGCGCGCGCCGCTTTTAGAATTGTGGAATCGGCGGGGACGCCGGGGCTGGGGATGACGAGATCCTGGCCGTCGAGATTTTTGTCAGAGTAGCCTCCGAGTTGAAGAGAGATTTCTGCGGCGCGGAGTTTAGCCGCGGCTTCTACGATCTCGGAGTCGGGGCGTGTGTCCACGGCGGTGACGAGCGCTCCGTGGCGCGCACAAAAGAGGGATGTCGCAACGCCGGTGCGAGCGAGGCCGATGACCAATACCTTTTTACCGTTCAGATCGAACATTTTGCCTACCGCAACTTTCTTAGCGCAATTTCAACGTCGTTAACGCAAATAGTGCAAAAACGAGCGCGGCGATCCAAAAACGCACGATGACTTTCGATTCGCTCCAACCCATCAATTCGAAATGATGGTGGATCGGCGCCATGCGAAAGATTCGTTTTCCGCGCAGTTTGAAGGAGCCGACCTGCAGGATGACGCTGAGCGCCTCGATGACGAACACGCCACCGACGAAAAACAGGAGAACTTCCTGCTTGATAATGACCGCAATAACGCCCAGCGTGCCGCCAAGGGAGAGCGAGCCAACGTCGCCCATGAAGACTTCGGCGGGATGCGCGTTGTACCAAAGAAAGCCGAGCGAGGCGCCAACGAGCGCGCCACAAAAAACGGTAAGTTCACCGACGCGCGGGATGTATTGAATCTCGAGATAGTTCGCCCAGCGGTAGTTGCTGCTGACGTAAGTGAGCACGGTGAGTGCGCCGGCAGCGATGACGGTGCAGCCGATAGCGAGGCCATCGAGGCCGTCGGTGAGATTGACGGCGTTGGAAGAGCCGGCGATAACGATCGCGACAAAAACCAGAAACGGAAGAAATGCAAACGGCCAGAAGTGTTTGGAGTTGATGAGCGAATGGATGACGAGGTCCGGATGCATGCGCTTAAAAAATGGGAGGACAAGCTGCGTGGAATAAGCGCTGTACGTCGCGAGAACGAGAAGCGACGCGCCGACAACGAGGCTGATAAGGATTTGCAGAGAGAATTTGCGCTTGGCGGTGAGGCCCAGGTTTTGCTGTTTGGAAACTTTGGCGTAGTCGTCAATGAATCCGATCGCGGCGAAACCAACAAGCGCGAAGAGGGCGATCAATACAAACGCATTTTCGAGGTCGGCCCAAAGTAAAACGGGAACGGCGGTCGACAGAACGATGAGCACACCGCCCATGGTGGGAGTGCCAGCTTTTTTCTTGTGCTCCTGCGGGCCTTCTTCGCGAATGTACTGGCCGATCTGCAATTCGCGCAGCTTGCGAATGAGCCAAGGGCCGAAGACGAGTGCGAGAAACATTGCCGTCAAACTTGCGTAGACGGTGCGAACCGTGATGTAGCGAAAAACGTTGAGCGGGCTGAAGTAGCGCTGAAAAACGTGGTAGAGGAGGTAGTAGAGCATCTTAGGGCCGAACCTCCTCGCGGGGACCATCCACGGCAGCGTGAGCGGCGATGAGCGCTTCGACGATGCGTTCCATTTTTACGCCGCGGGAACCTTTGACGAGCAGAAGATCGCCGGGCTGAAAAAATTGTTGAACGAAGGCGCCCGCCTCTTCGGACGACACAAGAAATTTGGTGTGAGCGCGGTTGAAGCCGGCGGCGATCGCGCCTTCGATAATTTCCGCGGCATCGCCCGCGACGCCGATGATCCAATCGACTTTGCCGGATTTCGCGGCGGCAGCGCCGGCTTCACGATGAAGTTCGCCGCTGGTGGCACCGAGTTCGCGCATTTCTCCGGCGGCGAGAATGCGGCGTTGAAAGCCGGGCGTCGCCGCGAGCAGGGCAGTCATCGCGTGCAGCGCGGCGGGGCTTGAGTTGTAGCTATCGTTGATCAGAGCCGCTCCATTCGAAAAACGCAAAAGCTCGCCGCGCATGGACGGCGCGCGCATGGTACGCAAAACGGATTGCGCTTCCGCCGCGCCGATGCCCCAGACGCTGGCAGCGGCAAGCGAGGCCAGCGCGTTGGCAATCACGTGCCGGCCTGGCAACGCCAATTCCAGCCGAACGCGTCCTTCCGGGCTGACGTAATCAAACGCGGAACCGAGCGCGCCGCGGTCTTCAATCGCTTCCGCAGTAAAGAATGCCGGCTTTTCAATTCCGTACGTCAGCACGCGACCGGGTGCGAACTTGCCAAACGCGGCGACGCGAGCATCGTCCGCATTCAGCACCGCGGTCGATTCACGGCCATTTAAACCTTCAATCAGCTCGCGCTTGGCTATCGCAATTTCATCTAGTGACGAAAAAAATTCCAAATGGGCGGGCGAAACGCGGGTCACAATTCCCACATCCGGCCGCGCAATTTCTGCCAGCCGCGCAAGTTCACCGCGCCGCGACATTCCCATTTCGAGCACGGCCGCCTCGTGCGTTTCGTCGAGCTTGAAAAGCGTGAGAGGCAGCCCGTACTCGTTATTAAAATTTCCTTCCGACTTCAAAATGCGGAGCCGCGTGCCGAGCAGTGCCGCCAGGATCTCTTTGGTCGTGGTCTTGCCAACAGAACCCGTGATGCCGGCAATTTTGCCGCCCCAAGCGTCGCGTACTTTGCGGGCGAGCTGCTTGAGCGCGACAAACGTGTCGGCGACGACGATGCAGCGAGCGCGGGCAGGGCCTGGAATTTGTGCGAGCTTTTCCTGCGCCACAACGGCCGCCAGGGCGCCGCTCTCCAGAACGTCCGCGACGAAAGTGTGTCCGTCGTGACGCGGTCCGTGAATGGCGACGAACAGTTCTCCTGGACGAATCGCGCGAGAATCAATCGAGACGCCGGCCACCCGGGCCACGGGGTCGAGTTCCGCTCCCGGCCGGGTATCCAAAGCGCCAGCCACCTGTGCAATCGTCCACCGCATAAGTGCCTCAAAGGGTTCGACTTAAACCAACTGCCACGGGTTCGGTTGTGTTTCACCGGATTGAGGGTTCCTCCTTTTGGGAAGCTACTCCTGGCGTGTCCTGCATTTATCAGGACCCCAGCGCCCTCAACCCAGATTCAACCTTACCACTGGGCAAAGCGCGCTAGGTGCCAAACCTCGTGCCCGGGCCGCCCCCCGCCGGAGGCTCTTCCCCGTAGCCGCGGTCGCGCAAAGCTTTGCGCGCCTGTTCGCGGTCGTCCCAAGGCAAAGTCGTTTCGGCTAGGGCTTGATAGTCCTCGTGGCCTTTTCCGGCGAGGAGAACGATGTCTCCGTCGCGCGCTTCGTCTATGGCCATGCTGATCGCTTTTTCGCGGTCAGGCTCGATCAGATATTTTCCGCTGGTTTTTTGCAGGCCAACGACGACGTCGCTGATGATCTTCAGTGGATCTTCCTGGCGCGGATTGTCGTTGGTCAGAATCGTGAGGTCACTCAGACGGCCCGCGACTTCACCCATGACCGGACGCTTGGTGCGGTCTTTACCGCCGCCGCAACCGAACAGCGTAATAACGCGGCCCTTGGCGTTGAGTTCGCGTGCGGTGCGAATCAGGTTCTGGAGGGCGTCATCCGTGTGGGCGTAATCCACAATCACCAGGAACGGTTGTCCCAGCGCGACTTGCTGGAAGCGTCCGGAAACGCTAGCGAGATTCTTGATGCCAGTTTCGATCGTTTCATTTGAAAGACCGAGCACCTGCGCGGCGCCAATGGCGGCGAGGATGTTGTAGACATTGATTCGGCCGACGAGTGAACTGGAGATTTGCAGCTTGCCGTTGGTGGTGTTCGCAAAGAACGAGAGCCCCGAGAAATTCAATTGGAATTTCTTTGCACTGATGTCAGCGTCATTTTCGATGCCGTAGGTCAGACTCGATTTTGCGATTCCGCTGAGGCGCGGCCCGTATTCGTCGTCGGCGTTAAGCACCGCGACTTCCGCTGAGCCGGCGCCGGTGCCTTCGAAAAGACGGCGTTTCGCGGCAAAGTATTCTTCGAACGTTTTGTGAAAGTCCATGTGCTCGTGCGTCAGGTTCGTAAAAACAGCGGCCTGAAAGTGGCAACCCCAGAGGCGATCCATCATTAATGAATGCGAGCTGGCTTCGAGCACGGCGTACTTGCCGCCGGCATCGCGAATTTCCGCGAAAAAGCCTTGCAGGTCAACGGATTCCGGTGTGGTATTAGGCGCGGGATAGTTGCCAAGCGGCGTGTGATAAGCGATTGTGCCGAAGAGGCCAGTCTTTGCTCCGGAGGCTTTGACGATGGCGTCAATCAACGAAGTTGTGGTCGTTTTGCCGTTGGTGCCAGTCACGGCAGCGAGTTGCAACGCGCTTGCAGGATGTCCGTAGAAATTCGCCGCGGCAATTGCGAGCGCCTTGCGCGCCGCCGGAACCTGAAACCACACGATGCTATCCGGCAGCAAGGAAGGTGCGGCAACTTCGCTAACGACCGCCACGGCGCCGCGGGATACGGCGTCCCGCACAAATTTGGCGCCATCCTCTTTGCCGCCCTGCAACGCGAAGAAGAGTCCTTGCGGTTGCGCTTTGCGCGAATCGCAAGCCACGTTGCGAATCAAAATTCCGGATTGCGCCTCGCTTAAGGCCGCGCCGGTTCCCATGAGCAGCGCGTCGAGCCGCTGCGCCACACTCTGCGTCTTGCCACCCACGCTGTCGTGCGAATCCGACCCGGTCACCAGTTTGGTTTCTTTCTCAGCAAGCTCAATCCTCATTCTAATTCCTGTTTTTCGCGCGGCTTGCGACCGATTTCTTGTTTGGTGTCGTGGCATCAAACCGCACGGTAATCTTGGCCCCGCGCCGGACTTTTGCTCCCGCTACGGGCGATTGATCTTGAGCAAGGCTGCTGCCAATCAAGACGGGGTTCAGCCCAAGCCGTAAACAGGTTTCCGTCACGTCGCGGACGGTTTTTCCATGAAAATCGGGCACGGCGATGTCGCCGCCTTCGTCGAGGGCGACGGTCACGCTCGGCGGCGTAGGCTCCGGTTTCGAAAAAGTCTTCGCGGCGTGCCCTTCCTGTTGCCCGTTGAAGTCCACCGGATTGAAATCGTCGAGCGACGTATCCGGCGTTTCCGAAATATCTTCGTTTTTGTAGGAAGCCTGGATCAGTTTCTCTGTGACGGGGACATCGCGCGGCACGTCGAGATAAGGCAGCACCTGCTCGGCGACGCGCTTGAAGACCGGCGCGGCAGTCACGGTCGCTTCGTGAGAGCCGACCGGTGAATCGAGTGAAACGAGTATCGTGACTGCAGGATTGTTGATTGGCGCGAACCCGGTGAAGGACGCGATATATTGAGAGTGGGAATAGCGGCCCGTACTCGGATCGATTTTTTGCGCCGTGCCGGTTTTTCCCGCCGCCGTCCAGCCGTCGAGGCGCGCGTATTTTCCCGTGCCCTTGGGAGTCAGGATTACGCCTTCCATCATACGACGCACCGTTGCCGCCGTTTCCGGCCGCAGCACTTGGCGGGGTTCCGGCCTGTTTGCGTCGCCGGAAAATAACAGCTGGTCCCCTTTGCGGATTTCAGAGACGACATAAGGCCTGCGGAGATAACCACCATTCGCAATGGCGGAGACGGCCGTCGCAAGCTGAATGGGCGTTACTCCGACTTCCTGTCCCATCGAAATCGAACCGATCGATATTCCGGACCAACTGTCTAGCTTGCCGAGCATTCCTTTGCTTTCCCATGGCAGTTCGATGCCAGTTTGCTGGCCGAATCCGAACGCGCGAATGTATTCGTAAAATTTCGGAGCGCCGAGCCGCAGTGCGATTTTGATGCTGCCCACATCGCTTGATTGCGCGAGGATATCCGAAACACTGAGCATCCCGAACTTTTTGTGATCGTGAATCTTATGACCGGCAAGCACGACGGCGCCGTTTTCGCAATCGATGACTTCGTCGGGCCGAGTGAGGTTTTGGTCGATGGCAGCGGCAAGCGTGATGAGCTTGAATGTCGAACCCGGTTCGTAAATCGCGCTGACGGCGCGGTTCATCCGCGCTTCCGGCTTCACTTCACCCGGCGAATTCGGATTGAATTTCGGCCAGTTCGCCAGCGCAAGAATTTCTCCGGTGTTCGGATTTTGGATAAGGATCGTTCCGGCGATTGCGTGCGTCTTTGCAATCCCCGCGGCGAGTTCACGCTCGGCAATGTACTGAATTTTTTCGTCAATCGTCAGGACGACGTTCGCGCCCTGATCGCGCTGCGCCTGGCCGCCATCAAACCAACGCTGCTTGGCGTCGGCCATGACGAGAATTTTTTCGCTCTTGCCGCCGATTTGTTTATCGAGTTGGTGCTCGATGCCGCCCTGGCCTTTTTCGTCGAGGTCCACGTAGCCAAGAACGTGCGCCGCCATGTCACGCTTCGGATAGAAGCGCTCATTTTCCTTCATGGTGTAGACGCCCTTAAGATTGAGCGCTTTCACCGCATCCGATTTGTCGGGCGGCAATTTGCGCGAGACCCACACAAACGTGCTGCCCGAATTGAATTTTGTTTCGAGAACTTCGCGGGGAATGTTTAGAACACCGGAGAGAAGGTGCGCCGCGAGCGCTCTGTTTTCGCCGAGCTCGGTTGGAATCGCGAAGGCGGACTCGACTTCCGTGCTCATCGCCAGCGGATGCATGTTGCGGTCGTAAATCGCGCCGCGCTTGGGAGTAATTTCGATTGTGCGTTGTTGTTGCCGGTGTGCGCGCGCCAGGTAATCACCGTGCTCAATGAGTTGCAGAAAACCCAGGCGAGCGAAAACCGCGCCCATCCAGAGCGCCGCGCATGCGGCGATGATCAACAATCGAAGTTGAACGCGATTTTGCTGCATCTATGTTCCAGGCCGGACGCTGTTCCCGCCAAACTCAACTTTCATTCCCGGTCTCCCGCCTGGAGCGTCGTCGAGAGAGAAGCGCCTATTGTGCGCGATTCCTGCGCGAAAACCGCACGGCAGCCACTTGCGCGCCGCTCGGCACGTCGTATTCGCGAACCTGATCGGGTAAGGGTTGGGTCAAACCCAATCGGAGGCGCGCGATTTGATCGATGCGGCTCGGTCGGCTGAGCGTCGCAATATTCAATTTCAATTCCGAATTAAGCGCCGCGGCCTGCGCCTGCTTCTGCTTCAGCTCTTCGAGCTGGAAGCTCAGATCAATGCACTTGAAGTGCTGAAAAATATAGAGCATGCAGCAAAGCGCGATTACGCCGCCGAGCGCGGCCGTCTTGTAAAAATTCTTCAGCTTTACCGGCTCCACGTGCCGCACCAGCCGTGAATTATCGATTCGCTTCACGGTGCGGAACTCCGTCGCCGCCGTTCTCTTCTTTTTCTTCATAACTCAGACTCTTTCCGCGCACCGCAACTTCGCACTTCGCGATCTTGGGTTCGCCCGCTCTTCTTCTTCGCTGGGACGAATAACGTGTTTCGTCAAAATTTTCAGCGTGCCTTGACGCTCGCCTTCTTTAAAGGCTTCCTTCACCATGCGGTCTTCGCCCGAGTGATACGTCAGCAGGACAAACCGCGCTCCTGAATTCATTGTGGCGGGGGTCCGAAAAAGAAACTGCCCGAGTGCCTCCAACTCTCGATTCACCGCTATCCGCAGCGCCAGAAACGTTTTTGTTGCGGGATGCAGTTTCTGCCTTCCCCATTGCTTTCGGGCCCCTGCCACAATCGTTGCCAGGTGCGCGGTGTCGCGAATCGGTCGCGCGCGCATGATCGCCCTGGCGATTCTTCGGGAATCGTGCTCATCCGCACCGCGGTAGAGCAAATCGGCCAATTCCTTCTCTGGCCAGCGATTCACAATTTCGTTCGCCGTCAATTCCTCGGCGTCGCTCATCCGCATGTCCAGCGGACCGGCCTCGCGGAACGAAAAGCCCCGCTCCGGGTGGTCAAGCTGCATGCTCGAAACTCCCAAGTCGGCCAAGACCCCGTCCACCTTCGGAATCCCCAACTCGTGTACGACCTCCGCAATCCTTGAGAACGGAGATAAAACGCAATTCACTTTCGAGCCGAACTTCTGCAGCCGCTCCTGCCCGATCTGCAGCGCCTGTACGTCCTGGTCCAGGCTGATCAACCGGCCCGAATCCAGCTTTGCGGCGATGGCTTCCGAATGACCCGCCGCTCCGAGCGTGGCGTCCACGTAGATTCCGTCCGGTCTTATTCGTAGCCATTCCAGCACCTCATCCAGCAGCACCGGCGTGTGCGGCGCGTTCACGCTCACACAGCCCTAAATTCCAAGATCTTCCAGCGCTTTGAAATCCGCCTCGGTGAACTTGTTCTTGTCCATGTCTTCCATGACCTTGGAGTGGTTCATCACTTCCAGGTAGTCCAGCGCACCGAAAACGTCGACTTCGCCCCTGGTCTGGGCCTTTTCCCGCAGAATCGCCGGCAGCAGCACTCTTCCCTGCCCGTCCATCTCGGCCATCTGCCCGTAGTAGCTCGTGTGCATCAAGAACTTTCTCTTCGCCTGATTTTGCGAGGAAACCTTAGAAAGCTTTTCCTCGATGCCCTGCCAGACCGTAATCGGGTAAATCCTTGCCGTATCGCCGGTGGGACTGGTGATATAGAATTGATTCCCGAATGCTTTCAACTGCTCCAGAAACACGGCGGGTATCTTCAGACGGCCCTTCTCGTCCACCTTGGCTGGATAGTTGCCGCGAAGATTCATTTGCCCGTCTGCCCATGGAGCCTGGATTCTGACAATGAGCCCTCAAACCGCCCTTTTGGAGGTCGTTTTCGGTGAAGAAGTGGTTTCTGTTGCCCCAGATGACCACGTCGCCCACAGTCCTCTAAATCCGATTAAGTTGCTCTACTTGGTACCGCTTTAACCCACTACACTCCACTTTTCGCCACATCTTAATGTGGTTTGAAAACAAGTCAAGCGAAATCGTGCGGATTTGTGAAAAGAGTTGCGGAAGCTGTGATCGCGCGAACGCATGGAAAACACCACTGTGGGTTGCGGGAATGTTCGTTTGAAACAACAAGTGCTAGGGGTAGGTATTCGCTGCGTTTTCGCCGACCAACATGACCCCGAAAACGTTCCTTGTTCCCTTCTCCGCGGCCTCGTGCTATCCTCTGCTCGTCCAGTGCATCGAAACTCCTGGAGGGACCTGAATATGGAATGGACGACGCCGCAACACGAAGAGATCGACCTGAATTGCGAAGTCAGTTCGTACGCCAACGCAGAGCTTTAGTCGGCTCCGTTGTGAACATTCGGGGACGCGCCGCTGCGCGTCCCTCTTTTTTTGCTCACCGACCCACGACCCACCAGGACCTTCCTCATGCGCATTAAGATTCTCGGTTCCGCTGCAGGCGGTGGTTTCCCCCAATGGAATTGCGGTTGCCGGAATTGTGCGGGATTGCGCAACGGCTCGCTAAAGGCCATGCCGCGGACGCAAACGCAAATTGCGGTGGACGCGAATCCGGAATACTCCCAACGGGTTCACTGGGCGCTGATTAATGCTTCTCCAGATCTGCGTTCGCAGATTCTTTCAACTTCCGAGCTCGCGCCGTACGCTTCCACGCATTCCACGCCCATTTACGACATTTTCTTGACCGGCGCGGACGTTGATGCCGTCGCCGGACTCTTACACATGCGTGAGTTTCAAGGATTCCGGATCCACTCGACTCCTTCGGTCCGCCGCATTCTCGACGAAGAGAATTCGATTTTCCGCGTACTCGGCCGCGCGACGCCGCCGGTGCAATGGTTTCCGTTGCATATCGCTTCTGAATTTTCGCCGACACATGTTCCGCAATTGGGCGAAGCCCCCCGGCTGTCCGTCCACACTGTAGCGGTCGGTGGAGAATACCCGGACTACGTCGGCGAAAAACTGCGTAAACAGTTGCAACCCCGCGAGGCCGTCATCGCGCTGGACTTGCAATTTTCCGGCAAACGAATTTTCGTTGCGCCGTCCCTTCCCGGCATCGATACGGCTTGGAAACAATGGGCCGTGGCGAGCGATCTTGTTTTGGTCGATGGCACGTTCTGGAGCGATGGCGAGTTGAAGCAGGCAGGCCGGGGCAAGAAAACGGCGCGCGAGATGGGGCACATTCCGCTCTCCGGCCCCGACGGGTTGCTCTCGCAATATCCAAAAGGCGGCAACGCACGAAAAATCCTGCTGCACATCAACAATACAAATCCAATATTGATTGAAGACAGCGCGGAGCATCGTGCCGTGCTCGATGCCGGCTTCGAAATCGCCCACGATGGCATGGAGATTCAACTGTGAACTCAGCCGAAAAGCCGCCGGTGCCGGAAGCCGAATTCATCGCTGGTTTCACGACGATCGGCGAGGAGCGCTATCACCACCAGCACCCGTTCCATACATTGATGCACGAAGGGTCGCTGACACGCGGTCAGCTGCAGGCGTGGGCGCTCAATCGCTACTACTATCAGAGCCACATTCCGATTAAGGACGCGACATTGCTCGCGCGCAGCGACGATCCCGTTTTTCGCATCGCGTGGCGCAAGCGTCTGGTTGATCACGACGGCGACCACGACAGGCAGGGTGGAATCGAAAAATGGTTGCATTTGGTTGAAGCGACAGGATTGCCGCGCATTCACGCCATTCGCGGAGAAGGAATTTTGCCCGCCACGCGCTATGCCGTGGACGCGTACATCAATCTCGTTGAGCGCAGCTCACAGCTGGAAGCTGTCGCGTCTTCGCTGACGGAACTCTTCTCCAAAAGGTTGATCGTTCTTCGCATGGATCGCCTGCGCGAGTTTTATCCGTGGCTTTCCGGCGGACTCGACTACTTCACCGGCCGCCTCACGCAAGCGCCCGAAGACGCAGAGTTTGCCTTGTCGTGGGTCGTGAAAAATGCGCGCACGCGCGAACAACAAGACGCCGCGCACAATGCGCTGCGAGCAAAATGCGATATTCTCTGGGCGATGCTCGACGCGCTTTATTTTGCCTACGTGCAACCCGGATGGCCGCCTCCCGGCGCATTTCAGCCTCCGCGAGAATCCTGATGGCCATCGATCCGAACAGCAAACCGCACCTTGCAACGGGCTGCAGGCTTGGCGAAAACGACAATCAGCGCGTGCTGTTGATGCCGGAGCGCGCGTTGCGCTTGAACGGACCGAGCCTCGAAATTGTGACGCGCTGCGACGGAAAACACACCGTCGCGCAGATCGTGGCGGATTTGCAGAAACTTTATTCGAAAGCGGAGCCCCACAAAGTGGAATCGGACATTCTGGGATATCTCGAATTACTGCAGAAGGATCGCGCGCTCGATTTTTCCGCGTAACAGGCGCGTACTATTCATGGCGTCGCTGCAACCCAATCCGCTTGCGCTCGTTTGCGAACTCACACATCGCTGCCCGTTGCACTGCGTCTACTGCTCGAATCCTCGCGAACTGGCGGCGCGAAATTCCGAACTCGACGCCGAAACTTGGACTTCTGTTTTCCGCCAGGCCGCCGAACTTGGTGTGCTGCAAGCGGACTTCACCGGCGGCGAACCACTCGCGCGCACCGACGTTATCGAACTCGTTCGCGCAGCACGCAACGCGGGGCTTTACGTCAGCCTCATAACTTCCGGCCTTCCGCTCGACGAAGCCAAACTCGATGCGCTCATCTCCGCGGGTCTCGATCATTTTCAATTGAGCTTTCAGGCCGCCACGGAAGACGTCGCCGAACAAATTTCTGGAACGAAGACGCACGCGCAAAAACTCCGGGTGCTGGAATTGCTCAAGTCGCGCCGCGTCGGCGTCACCCTTAATTTCGTTCTTCATCGCCGCAATTTGCACCAGTTCGGTGAAATGGTGGCCATCGCGGAGTCTTCTTCTGCATCCCGAATTGAATTTGCAAACGTACAGTATTACGGGTGGGGCTTCGCGAATCGCGACCTATTACTTCCCAGCCGCGAACAGCTGAACGACTTTATGGTGAAAGTGAAAGCCACGGAAGAACGCCTGCGCGGCAAAATTCGCGTTGAGCACGTCGTACCGGACTACTACGCAAAATATCCGAAACCCTGCATGGGCGGCTGGGGCCGCAAAGTAATGCTCATCGCGCCGAACGGCGACGCGCTTCCTTGTCACGCGGCAGGCGTAATTCCCGGCTTGTGTTTCGAAAACGTGAAGGAAAAAGCGTTGCGTGAAATTTGGGAGACAAGCGAATCGTTTGAAAAATTCCGCGGCGAATCGTGGATGCAAGAACCCTGCAAAACGTGTGACCGCCGCTCGCAGGACTTCGGCGGCTGCCGCTGCCAGGCGATGCTTCTTGCCGGCGACGCTGGGGCGACCGATCCCGTATGCTCGCTCTCGCCAAATCGCCGCGAGGTCGACGCGGTTCTCCAATCGGTCCCCGCCTCGGATGTCACTGCCACACCAGAATTTCTTTATCGCTCCAATCCAGCCTGACGTTTGCTGTTGTAGAATGCCGGTGCAAAATTACGGAAAAAGGAATGTCCATGGACCTTCGCAGATCCTTCGTCATCTTGTTCGCAACTTTGAGCTTCGCTGCGGCTATGGCAAACAACGCCGCTGCGCAGTCCGCCTACACACCCAGCCCGGAAAACCTGAAGGCTCGCCAGGAATTTCAGGACGCCAAATTCGGTATGTTCATTCACTGGGGAGTTTACAGTGTGCTCGGCGACGGCGAATGGGTGCTTCACGATCGCAAGCTGAAAGTCCACGACTACGAACGCTTGCCAAACTTTTTCGACCCGGAAAAGTTCGATGCGAAAGCGTGGGTTGCGCTCGCCAAAGCCGCCGGTATGAAGTACATCACCATCACTTCGCGCCATCACGACGGCTTTGCGATGTTCGATTCGAAAGTTTCCGACTGGAACATTGTCAAACGCACGCCTTACGGAAAAGATCCGCTCAAGCAACTCGCCGACGAAGCACACAAGCAAGGCATCAAGCTATTTTTCTATTATTCCCAGCTCGATTGGCATAACCCGGATTACTTCCCGCGCGGCCACACGGCGTGGGACAACGGCCGCCCCGATTCTGGCAATTTCAATTCCTACATAGACGACTACATGAATGGCCAGTTGCGCGAACTGCTGACGAACTATGGCGCGATCGCGGGCATCTGGTTTGACGGCATGTGGGACAAACCGGACGCCGACTGGCATCTCGACAAAACCTACGCGCTTATCCATCAACTCCAGCCCACCGCGCTGATCATCCCAAATCACCATCAGAAACCGCGCCCGGGCGAAGATGTGCAGACCTTCGAACGCGATCTTCCCGGCGACAACACCGCCGGCTTCAACACGACCTTCATCAGCGACGCGCTTCCCTTGGAAAGTTGCAACACGCTCAACGGCTCATGGGGCTTCAATATCGGCGACACAAAATATAAATCACCGGAAGAAATCGAAGAGATGCTTGTTCGCGCCGCCGGCAACAATTCCAATTTACTGCTGAACATCGGTCCGTTGCCAAACGGTGAAATCCAGGATGAGTTTCAAACGCGCCTTCGTGCGGTCGGCGAGTGGATTGCTAAATATGGCGACTCCATCTACGGAACACGCGGTGGACCGCTCGCGCCGGCCGATTGGGGCGTCACCACGCAAAAAGGCAACAAGATTTACGTCCACATCTTGAAGTGGAACGCTCCGCTCCTCGCGCTTCCGCCCATCCAGAAATCCATTGGTGGTGGGCAAGAACTTGCCTCCGGAGCAAAGGTCGAAGTGACTCAGTCGGCAAACGGTGTTGTCTTGAAGCTTCCTGCTGCAACGAAGAACGAAACGGATCGCGTGATTGTGCTGTCGGTGAACTAAGCCTTCACTTCAACCGGCTTGGCGCTTCGCGCCCACGGCACCGCGCGCCAGAAGTAAATCAAACTTCCCAGCAGACAGATCGCGCCAAACGACGCGACGATTGCCGGCGCGCCAAATCGCTTCACAAGCGGGCCAGCAACCAACGAGCCGATCGGCTGAACTCCCATGAACATCGTGGCGTAAACCGCCATGACTCGGCTGCGCAGACCGTCCGGCACGCGATTTTGCACAGTAGTATTTGTCGCCGCCATCTGCGACGTCGCCGCGAATCCGAAAACGAAGAGCACCACGGCCGACAGCCAAAACCAGCGCGATTGTGAAAAAACAATCAGCCCAAGCGAAGCGACCAGGAACATCGTCCCGACCCACTTCAACATGCCTTTGTAATTCGTTCTGGCGGCAAATTGCAGTGACCCCAGCACAGCGCCGATCGCCGACGCGCTCATCAACAACCCAAACCCGAGTTCCCCACCGTGCAAAATATCCTTTGCAAAAACCGGCATGAACACGGTGTATTGCAGCCCGAAAAAACTCAGCATGCTCAACAGAATCAATACGGATCGAACGACGCGGTCGCGCATCGCAAACCGAAATCCCTGCAAAAAGCTCTGCCATGCGGATCGCTTTTCCGCCATCTCTTCCTGCGGCACAATGCTCATTGCCAGCAACGCAACAATCACAGCCAGAAAGCTCAGGCTATTCACGAAAAAGCACCAGCCTTCGCCGATGAGTTTGATTGCAAATCCCGCAATGGCCGGGCCGACGACGCGCGCCCCATTGAAAATCGATGAATTGAGCGCGATCGCGTTCGGCAGATCTGCCTTACCAACCATATTCACAAAAAACGACTGCCGGATTGGCACGTCAAACGCGTTTACGATTCCTTGCAGGAATCCGACGACAATCACGACCCACGCTCCTCGCCGATCGTGGATCACGTGGGTCAACGTCAAGATCGCGAGCAAAAGGGCCAAGAACATTGACGCGGCTTGCGTGGCGATCACGCCGCGATGCCGGCTGTAACGGTCGCCGACGTATCCTCCCACGGACGACAGCAGCAGCATCGGAATTTGGCTCGCAAACCCAAACACGCCGAGCAGCGCCGCCGAACCCGTCAACCGGTACACAAACCAAAGCTGCGCGGCATTCTGAATCCACGTTCCGATCAACGAGACCAGCTGTCCGCCAACAAATAATTGGAAGTTGCGATGCTTTAGTGCGCGAAAACGTGAGGAAGAGATGCTGCCTGTGGTTCCGTTCTCACCGACTGTGCCGAGGCCCGTGGCCAAACCAATCTCCCACTTTGTTCGATGCAACAAAACGCGAATAGTCACGATGACGCCACTTCCGCGTTCGTGTCAATCATTCCATATTGTCTCTGATTTATGCCTGGGATGGACTGTTTGCGAGACTTCGATCTACTCGCGCGGTTCTTCCGGCGCGCCACCCACGTGCAAGTGGCTCAAGTCACGCAGCATCGATTTGTCATCTTCGCTCATCCCGCGCGTAAAGTTCGGATCACTCAGATGCTGATTTCGCGCAGACTCTGGCATATTTTTCAACACACCAAGACGCTGCTGTATCGCACGCTGCCGCTGCGGAGGAAGCTGCTGCCACTTCGGCAGCACTTCATTCTTAACGTGATTCTTCTGCTGCGGCGTCAACTGGTTCCAGTTCCGCGTGCTCTCTTGCATCTGCTGCCGTTGGCCGGGATTCAGCTTTTGATAGTTCTGGTAGTTCTGCAGCGTTCTCTGTTTCTCCTGCGGACTCAAATTGTTGAAATTCCGAGCCGGAGGCGTGTACGCCGACGGCGGACGGTTCTGCTCATTCCGCGCGCTCGCCGGAGGCCGATTCGAATTCGGTCTCTCGGATCCCTGCGAAGCCGGCGGGCGATTCGGGTTATTCTGACTCCGCTCGTTCCGCCGTTCCGGCTGCCGCTCTTGTCGCCGTTCCTGTTGTCTTTGCTGCCGCTGCTCCGGCTTCGGTTTCGGCGGACGATTCTGCGCTGCCGCCGGAAACGCTATCACCACGCCGATTCCGACCGCCAGCCAAATTCCGAATTGGAGTTTTCTGCTCATCTCTCTTCGTTACATCTGCTGCGGTTGCTGTTGTGGCACATCGTTATCATCGTCATCAGACGGCGCCTGCGACAAATCTGAAAGCGGCGCAAAACTCGAAATCACGTCATAGTCCGCATTCTCCACCACCGGCAAATCCGTCGCCTCAATTTGTGCCGATTCTGGTCCAGGACGCGTCTCCACCCAGACTGTCGCCAACAACAGCATCGAAGCTACAAACGCGACTCGCGGCGACGGCGTCAGCCACGCGAACCAACTCCGCTTGCGTAACGGCTCAGCTGCCACTAATGCATGCACCCGGGCATTGAACGCGCCGGACGGCTCAATCATCGGCAGCTCATCCAGCAAATCGCCCACCGCGCGAAACTCATTCACACGCAGACGGCACGCCGCGCACCCAGCGAGGTGCTTATCCACCTCGGCGAGTTCGCTCTCTTTCAGGCGGCCATCCACATACGCCAAAATTCTCGTTTCCATTTTTCCACAGCTCATAACTACCATCCTTGGGCCCTAGTGCTTCACTGAGGACGCCACCAGTGGGGCCAGTTCCACTCGCAGCGTTTCGTACGCCCGGAAGAGCAACGACTTCAACGCGCTCTCCGAGCACCGCAAAATCTTCGAAATCTCCGCATAGTCCAGTTCCTGGTACTTATGCAACAGAACCGCCGCGCGTTGCTTCTCCGGCAGTTTTTCGATTGCATGGCGGATCATTTTCTTTCGCGCATCTTCCACCAAGTGCTGCTCGATGTCCGGATGTTCGTCTGCCACTTCCATCATTCGCTCGTCGCCGTCTTCCGCATCGGCCACGATCGGCGCGTCCATCGAAATTTCCAACTTCTGGTACCGATGGTCGCGCAAAGAATTCAGCGCGAGATTGGTTGCAATCCGGAAAAGCCAGGTGGTGAACTTCGCGCTCGGCTCGTAATCTTCCCGCGCGCGATACACCCGTAAAAAAACTTCCTGGGCCAGATCTTCCGCCTGTTCCCGGTTCCGAACCATCCGGTACAGGAAATTGACCAGAGGCGCCCGATAGCGCTGGAGCAAAAGCTCGAACGACTGTTGGTCGCCCGCCTTTACGTCCAGCATTAGTTGGACGTCTGACCTGGTCATAGCAACCACATCCTATCGAACACCTGAATTATCAGAAAGTTGCGAGATGGTGTCCGTTAACGGCGACACTTCTCATCCAACCTAGACATGGAATAAGTGCTGCATTATCAATACACTGGCAACCCCGAAAAACACAAGCACTGCCATCCGCCAATTCGGCTCCTTGTTCACTTCCGGCAGCAGGTCCGTCGCCGCCACATACACCGTCACTCCGCCAGAAAGCGGAAGCGCGTACCGCAGCTGACTTTGCAGCAGGCTCGTCAGCAGCACTCCCAACAAAGTCGCCCCGCCCAGCGCGGCCGCCGCCTGTACCGCCTTCTTTCTTCCCTTGCCACAAGCCAAAAACACCGAAGCCACCGTAAATCCTTCTGGCAGCTTATGCAAAAAAACTGCAATAAATATCACTGTCCCGAGCCAAGTCGAAACCAAAAAGCCGGACGCGATCGCGACTCCATCAAAGAAAGTGTGAATGATAAGTCCCAGCATCACGCTGCTCTGCGCGCGATGATTTGACATCTCTTCCGTGTGTGTCTCTTCGCCAAAATGGAAATGCGGCGCCAGTGTATGTTCAAAAAGGTGTACGAGGAAAAATCCTGCCAGCACAAATAACAGCGCGTCGCGGCCCGCCAGCGCGATCGACTCGGGAATTATTTCCAGAAACGCAACCGCCAGCATGTACCCGGCGCCCAACGCCAAGAAATATTGCAGATACTGCCGCGGCCAATCCTTGCGAACAACAAAATACCCGCCAAGCAAATTCCCCGCCGCGGCCACCAGCCCCAGCCCCGCCGCCATCGCCGTCCGCATTGCCAGGTCTTGTTCCATCGCCAGTGGCACAGGCTTCAGCCTATGCAAACCCTCGCCCCATCTCGCACGTAACCCGGCTTCGCGAACCTACGCGCAACGATTCTTCTCCGTGTTCTCTGTGCTCTTTCCTCTGCGTTCTCTGTGTTGACTCTTGCTTTTTTCTTTATCTCACCCCGAGTGCCGGAACAGAATCACATCGCCTTCCTGCACGATGTACTCTTTCCCCTCCAGCTTTACCTGCGCCTTTTCCCTTGCCGCGCCCAGCGATCCTGCCGCCACCAAATCATCCCAACGCACAACTTCCGCGCGAATAAATCCCTTCTCGATGTCGCTATGAATTGCGCCCGCCGCTTTCACCGCATTCGTATTCTTGTGAATCGTCCACGCACGAACCTCAGGTTCTCCGGCGGTAAAGAACGAAGTAAGCCCCATCAAGTCATAGGTTGCATGAATCAAGCGATTCAGTCCCGGTTCTTTCAATCCATAAGAAGCCAGCAGCTCCGCCGCTTCTTTTTCGTCCATCTCGGCAAGCTCTGCTTCCAGCCGCCCACACACTGCCACAACACCAGTGTTCGGCCGCCCCTGCAACGCACCAAGCTTGTGCCGTTCAACCGCCGTCTCCAACTCACCCGCTTCATCATCACCCAAATTCAGCACGAACAGCATCGGCCGCTGCGACAAAAACAGAAATCCGCCGATCGGCCGCCGTTCTTCCGGCGTCAACTCCAGCTCGCGCAAGGGCTTTTCCGCCTCGAGATGCGCTTTGCACTTCTCCAAAACTGCTTTTTCCGCTTCGAGCGCCTTGTCCCCTTTTTTCTTCAAGTCCTTTTCAATGCGCTCCAGACGCTTCGTAATCTGATCCAGGTCGGAAAACATCAACTCCAGTTCCAGATTGGTTGCGTCACGCAGCGGGTCAATACTTCCCTCAGCGTGGGGCACGCTCGGATCGTCAAACACGCGAATCACATGCATGATGCAATCGACCTCGCGCAGCGAAGCCAGTGACTCGCGCATGCGCTCCTTCTGCATGCCGCCCAAATCCACATACTGCACCGTGGCGTACGTAATTTTTTTGGGGTTATATAGCTTCGCCAGATCCAGCAGCCGCGGCTCCGGCACTTTCGCCATGCCCACTCGCGTCTCCTGCCCGCCCTTCGACGCGTCCACATGCGCCTTCGTCAAGATCCGGAACAGCGTCGTCTTCCCAACCTGTGGTAGTCCAATAATTCCTGTTTGCATAAACCCGAAATTTTAGCACACGCACCCGCATAACCCCGCCGTCGCATCGGCACCTTCTCGTTGAGCGACTCCTTACGAACGCAACCTCCAGCATCGTTACCGGCTCGCACCCACGAAAGTGCAAAAGGTACGGGTGTGCCATGCTGAACAGCGCTACTGGCCTGCCGCATGCCATCCTACCGCTGGGAAACTCTCTTATGACAAAACTTCGCGTTCTTCTCGTGGACGACAATTCTGACATCCGCGCAGTGTTCCAGGAAGGCCTGGAAAAGCACGGCTTTGAAGTCGTGCCAGCTTCCACGGTAAACCAGGCCTTGCTTCTCATCTCCACCGAGAATTTCGACGTGCTGCTGTCTGATCTGCACATTCCTGATGCAGGCGACGGCCTGACCATAGTCAGCGCCATGCGTCACACCCACCCCAACGCCGTCACAATCGTGCTCAGCGGCTACCCTGCGATGCAAGAGGCCATGAGCGCCATCCTCCTGCAGGCCGATGAAGTGCTTGTAAAGCCAGTTGGCCTGGCTGAGATCTCCGAAATCATTCTAAAAAAACTCGCTAACCCTGCAGACCGGGTTGCCATAAACAGGGAACGCGTCGCCGCCATTCTGGAACGAGAATTGGAACCGACCATCAAGAGTTGGATGACCCGCGTGGAGGCGAATCCGGAACTCACCGCCGTCCCGTTAAGCTATCAAGACCGTACCGGCCATCTCCCTTTGCTTCTGTGCGACCTCGTTCGTCGTCTCCGCCTTGCTCCCCGGGCCAAAGTTCCCGTTTCTACCGCGGCACTCGACCACGGCATTCTCAGGCACTCGCAAGGATACTCGGTCGCTATGCTGGTCGAAGAATCGCGCATCTTGCAGGTAAGTATTTTCAACACTCTGCAGAATAATCTCAGAACCGTGGACTTCAGTACCGTGCTCCTCGACGTGATGACCATCGCGGACGAAGTGGACGCCCAGTTGAAGCAGGCTGTCCTTGGCTTTATGGCCCCCAAACCCATGCAACGGTCCGCTTCCGCCGATTGAACCGTCGCGGTCTTCGCAAATCACTCACCTCCCAAAGGTGCGCTTGCTTCGATATTCGTTTTTTCTTCGCTTACGGGCGATACTAGCGTATCCTGACTCAGCTTTGCGGCGCCGCGCCCATGATCAACCAACCGCCCACCCTCCCCTTCGACCTCGACGCCGCCGTAAAACATCTCTGCGCCCGCGATGAAACCATCGCCGAACTTGCACGCTCCACGGCTCCCTTCCACGCCGAAATGGAAGCCCACCAATCTCCCTACGAAGCGCTCCTCGAAGCCATCGCCTACCAATCCATCTCCGGCAAAGCCGCCGCCACCATTTTCGGCCGCGTCAAGGCCCTCAGCAAAACCGGCGGTTTCCCCACACCGCAGGAAATGCTGAAGTTCCGTACCCGGGCTCTTCGCAAAGCCGGCCTCTCCGGCGCCAAAGTCCTAGCCATGAAAGATCTCGCCAAGAAAACCATCGAACGAGTCGTCCCCACCCTCGAAGAGTCCGAAAAACTCTCCGACGAAGAACTCGTCAAGCGCCTCGTTTCCGTTCGCGGCATCGGCGCCTGGACCGTCGAAATGTTCCTGATCTTCCGCCTCGGCCGCCCCGACGTTCTCCCGATCCACGACCTCGGCGTACAAAAAGGCTGGTCCGTCGCGTACGGCAAGAAACACAAGCCCAGCCCCAAAGAACTCCTCGCCTTCGGCGAGCGCTGGCGTCCCTACCGCACCGTCGCCAGTTGGTACATGTGGCGCGCATTCTCACGCGCCGGCTACGCCACCACCAACAAAATCAAACCCAAATCGCCCAAGGGTAGAAAGAGACTTTCCAAGCCTCCGGAACGACTACGCAAAATCAAATCACGGCGTTAGACTGGGAACAATTTCACCTTCCTGGCGTCCAATCGTCGCGTACTCAATGCTCCTTCTCTGGTTCAAACGAATCCGGTACATCGTCTTGGAAGGCTTGGTTTTTGTTCTTGGCCTCTTGGCGGCCCTCATCTTGGCGGCCACCCTAAAATAGATCTTTCAGCCTCTCACCAACGCTTCCGTTTTTTTTGGACTGGCAGGGACTCTCGCCGGTTTCTTTTATTCAAGAAGCAGAACTCTGCGTTTCAAACTCGAATATGAGGCGACTCGCGTTCTGGCAGAAACGTCGCCTCATCTCTCTCGACCCGAGTCGCGCGAGATTTTCCCGCGTCGCCCGCCGTTACTTGCTTTGGTTTCCGTCTGCGTGGGCGCTGTTCGTTCTTCTCTGCTCCCCGCAGGTGACGCACTTATTTCATCCGAGTGATCGCGATTGGCCTGACAGCGGTTCAGATATACTTCCCAGCCGAAGCCGATTGGCGCCATCCCGGTGCCGATCATTTGTTCCACAATCAGATCCACATTCCATGGACTTGGACAATTCTCAAAACGTACAATTCACCTACTTACAATAACTTGCGCACTCTCTAGCAAAAAGGACGGGGGGGGTAGGGTGAAGCGCGGGGTCCGGGGCTAAACGATTCGGACGGGTTAAACGCGGCCTAACTCTTTCACCATCAAGTACATACACACAATTCCAGCTAGCAGCACGCCACTTTCAAGAGAAACCGAAATCTGGTGCAATCGCCCAAACTCCGCCAGCAACGGATTGTCGGCCGCGGTCGCCTGAATCGACCCCATCTGTGTTCGCAGCGCCGCCATCTTCGGAGTCACGGTCAACTGGGAGGCTGCCGTAAGCAAAATCATCAGCACCACGCAAAGCCCAGCCGGCGCCCACAAACTGGCGACCGATTTAATACGAAGTAAACGAACCAGCAAAACCACAAGTCCGCACGCAATACCGATCAGATGCATTTTCGTCAGGGCGAAGCCGACCACCGCTCCGGCCTGGTCCCGGTTCGGCGCCAGTACGCGAAACGCGCCCGGCGCCACCACAAAGCTCAGGAAAATATCGCTCCCAAGCCACACGCTCAGCCCTAGAAACTCCAGCGCACGGAAAATGTTTGACATGAACTTGTTTCGCTAAAATAAGAATTGGAATTGGGAATGGTGGGCGACAAAGGACTTGAACCTTTGACCTCTCGCGTGTGAGGCGAGCGCTCTAACCAACTGAGCTAGTCGCCCAACTCCGCTTTCATTTGTAACAGGAAGGGCCCGGGTTTTCAACCAATGCCGACCGCCACCTCTCAGGTCGTTTCGCAATTGAAGAACACCATTGCCCGCGCCATCTACGGCAAGGAAGAAGCAATTCAGCTCGCTCTGATCACACTCCTCGCGCGCGGCCACTTGCTCATCGAAGACGTTCCCGGCGTTGGAAAAACCACCCTCGCTCAAGCGCTTGCAAAATCTTTCCAATGCGGATTCCAACGCGTCCAGTTCACATCCGACCTTCTTCCGAGCGACGTGCTCGGCGTCAGCGTCTACAATCCGGAATCGCGCGAATTTGAATTTCGTCCCGGCCCAATTTTTGCCAACGTCGTTCTCGCCGACGAAATCAACCGCACCACGCCGCGCACGCAATCCGCACTCCTTGAAGCCATGAACGACGCGCAAGTCACGGTGGATGGAAAGTCCATGCCGCTGCCGAAGCCGTTTCTCGTCATCGCCACGCAAAATCCCGTCGAACATCACGGCACCTATCCGCTGCCGGAATCGCAGCTCGATCGCTTTCTGATGCGCATCAAAATGGGTTACCCGTCCCACGAAACAGAAAAAGAAATTCTGCGTAAACGCGCCAATGACGACCCGCTACATTCGCTTCAGCCCGTCGCGGACGTCAGCGAAGTCCTCGCCATGCAGGAAGCCGTCACGCACATCAAAGTTGATTCCAGTTTGCAAGACTATGCGCTCGATATTGTGAATCGTACGCGCAAATCAGATCAGCTTGCACTCGGTGTCAGTCCTCGTGGCACCCTGATGCTCCAGCGTGCCGCGCAAGCTCGCGCTTTCCTTGATGGCAGAGATTTCTGCCTGCCCGACGATTTTAAGCAGCTCGCCGTATCGGTCTTTGCGCATCGTGTCGTCGCCAGCGCGCGCCACGCCTCGCTGCAAAGAAAATCGGAAACGACGGAAACCGCGTTGCGCGAAATCGTCGATTCCGTCCGTATCCCGCTGTAATTTTCCGTGGCTCATCCATCCACTCTCGCGCAACTTTGGGCGAAAGCCGATCGGCCTTCGGTCCGCGCGTTTTTCCTGTCCATGGTCGCGTTGAGCGTCGCGCTCGTTCTCGCGCTTTACTCGGGAGTTGCCGCCGAGCTTGGCAACGTACTCCTCGCTGGAACTTGTGCGTTGCTCGCGCTCGCCGTCGCCGCCTGGGTCGCCGTCACCCTCGTGCCTACGCTGGCCAAGCGCACGCCGCTCCGCTGGATCGGCTACAAGATGGAGTACAAGGTCACCCGCGCCGGTTGGATCTACATTCTCGGCACTTTGCTCGTCGCTCTCGCTGCGCTCAATACAGGTAACAATCTCCTCTTTCTGATCCTGGCGTGTCTTATCTCCGTCATCCTGATGTCCGGTATTCTGTCCTCCGTCGGTCTCTCCGGCGTCGAGCTTCATCTTGAAATGCCCGAGCATATTTTTGCTGGCCAGCCGGAACGCGCCGCCGTTGAACTCAAAAACGAAAAGTTGACCGTGCCTTCCTTCTCGCTCACCGTCGAAGCCGTCACTCCCAAAAAATCGGACGCCGCGACCGCGATGCTCCAGTCGAAGGTATATTTTCCATATTTGCCGCGCCAGGAATCATTGCGCCAGCGCGTACCGGTCACGTTTCCGCAGCGCGGCGTCTACCGGCAGAACACATTTCGCATCGTCACGCGATTTCCTTTCGGCTTCTTGCAAAAAGCCCGCCGCCTTGAATTGAAAAAAGAGATTCTCGTCTATCCAAACGTTGAAACCGTCGCCGACTTTGCCGAAATTTTTGCCGGCATCGATGGCGCACTCGAAAGCATGGCCAAAGGCCGCGGCTCGGATTTGTACGCGCTCCGCGAATATTTACCGAACGACAGCGCGCGTCACGTCCACTGGAAAGCGTCCGCGCGTCTCGGCAATTTGATGGTCCGCGAATTTACGCACGAAGAAGATTTTCGTGTGCTGCTCGTACTCGATCCGCATCTGCCCGCGGGGAGCGAAATTCCCGCGTCCCCGGAGATTCGCAATTCACGCTTTGAACGCGCGATCACTCTTTGCGCCGGGCTGGCTTGGCACTTCTTCGAGCGCGGCACCCAGCTGCAATTCCGCAGCACCGGCCTCGACTTACCCATCACCGCTGCAGACAAGAACATTTTCCCGGTACTTCAGCATCTCGCTCGCGTCCAACCTCTTGCCTTCGATCCCTCGCACGCACTGATGCAGGAACTTGCTGCGGAGCCCGACATCTTCAAATTGATCGTTACCAGCCAGCCGCACGGCACCATTCCCGCCCTGCTTTGGCACTCTTCTTACGTTTTGTTCCTCGACGATTTCGTCGACTAAGGCGTACCGCGCCGGGCTGTGCGAAAATGCAGCCGGACAATGCTCACCGGCCGCACGCTCGCTTCGTTCCAAAATGCGCTGCTCGAATGGTTCCGGCAATTCCAGCGCGACTTGCCATGGCGCAAAACAAAAGATCCGTATCGCGTCTGGCTTTCAGAAATCATGCTGCAGCAAACCCGCGTCGCAGCAGTAATTCCCTACTACGAACGCTTCCTCGAACGATTTCCGATCATAGAATCACTCGCCGAAGCGCCCGAGGAAGAAGTCTTGCGCCTCTGGTCCGGTCTCGGCTATTACAGCCGCGCGAGAAATCTTCAGAGGGCCGCGCGGCAGATTATCGGTGAATTCGGCGGGCACTTTCCTCGCAAACGCGAACAGATTCTTTTGCTCGCTGGAATCGGCGAATACACGGCTTCGGCCATTGGCAGCATCGCGTTTGAGGACAAATCCGCGGTGCTCGACGGAAACGTGGCTCGCGCGATATCGCGGCTCGGCGCCATTCACGGCGATCTGCGCGAACCTAAAAAGTGGCAGGCGTTGCAAGCGGAAGCAAATCGGCTGCTCACGGCCGATGCGCCCGGCGATTGGAATCAGGCGATGATGGAACTCGGTGCGATAATCTGCACGCCGCGCACGCCGCAATGCCTCCTCTGTCCAGTCGCGACCCACTGCGAAGCGCGCAAACTGGGAATCGCAGAAACACTTCCCGAAGCGCGGAAAAAGCGCGGCACCGTCGACGTCACGCTGGCAAGCCTTGTACTCGTGAGCCCTGATGGCAAAACTCTTCTCCTGCCGCCGCCCGCACAGAAAAATAAAGAGGATCAGCCCGACCACGTCCCCACACTGGTCTCAAATCTCTGGCATTTCCCGACAACCTCCGCGAATGGCAACCTGATTCGCGCGGCAAAGCAATCTTGGAAAGAATTCTTCCGCTTCGGCAAACCCGCGGCCGGAAAAATGCTTCAACTCCCGCCGGTCCGCCACGCGGTGACCTACCGAAACATTTCTGTCCACCCCTTCCTTTGCAAAGTGCCGCGATTGCCAAAGGTGAAGGAAGCGAAAACAGTTGCGCTCAGCGCCGTAACAAACCTTGCGATTTCCAACCTCACGCGAAAAATTGCGGGACGCGCGATTGCTGCGCTCAAAGAACTTTCAGGCTGACGACGCGGTTATTCTTTCGTTCGCACGGCGCAGGCTAGGCGCCCGCAGATGCTATTCTGAATTTTCGACATGGCCAGCCCTTCGCTATCCGCGATTTCTCCGCAGCTTCCCGCCGAGCGTTTTTTCCGCGTCACGCTGTTTCTGTTGATGCTGACCGGCGCAGTGTGCGTCGTCTCGACGGGCAAGCTGGATCTGCTCAGCTCGGTGGTTGTTGTTGTCGGACTTCTTTATAAGGGGCATCGCTGGTGGAATCAGGCTTCGGCTGAGATTTCTCCGCGCGCCGCAACGTGGCTCGTGACCGGTTACCTCGGCTTTTTTCCTATCGACATTTTCGTTTTCTCGCGAATGTATTCCGCCAATTCGACCAATCCGGTTTTGTACGCAACGCTGTTCGCCGCAATTCATTTTCTTTTCTTCATCACACTGGTCCGCCTCTATAGCGCGACGACGGACCGCGACGCAATGTTCCTTGCAATGCTTTCGTTTGCCGCAGTCCTGGCTTCCGCCGTTCTGACCGTAGACACGACTTTCTTGGTCCTTTTTTTTGTGTACATGCTTTTCGCCGTCGCCGTTTTCGCGACACTCGAACTGCGGCGCGGTGTTTCCGACGCCGTGCCGGCGGAACTTCCGAATCCGCAAGAACGCGAACGGCGCATGGCGCGCGCTCTGAGCGTCGCCGTTGTGATGGTGACTTTCGGCGCGATCTGCACGGGCGCAATGCTGTTCTTTTTCTTTCCGCGATTCAGCGCCGGTTACATGGGCCACAGCAACATGAACACGACGCTGCTGAGCGGCTTTTCCGATGAGGTGGAACTCGGCGAAATCGGGGAAATCAAGAAAAACACCGCCGTCGTGCTGCGTGTACAAACCGGCGAGCCGGTGGAATACGACCGATTGCGCTGGCGCGGCATCGCACTGGCCACGTTCGACGGAACGAAGTGGAGCTCCGGTGTAAGAGGTTCCATCGCGGTTTTTGCGAACGGCGACGGCTGGATTCCGGTGACCAGCGCGCCGCCGGCGAAAACAGATCGCGCAAAACTTTTGCAATACACCGTACTGATGGAGCCGATGGCGAGCGATGCCCTTTTCATTCCCGGAGCTGGCGTTGCGGTGCGCGGCAATTTTACCAGCGACCGATTGAGTCCATTCGGCGGGCGTCGCGCATATCTGTATCGCGACGCGTCGGACTCCGTCTTCAACCCATTTCATAACTTCGGGGCAATGCGCTATTTCGGGATTTCGAGGCTGCCGCAATTTCAAATAGACAAATTGCGCGCGGCGGGAACCAGTTATCCGGACAACGTTCGCGAAAGTTATCTTCAATTGCCTTCACTCGATCCCCGAATCCCGGAGCTGGCGCAGACTATCACCGCACAAGCGGAAACGCCTGTCGACAAAGCCATTGCGCTCGAAGGATACCTTCGCAGTCGCTACGCCTACACCCTCGACCTCGCAGGCAAACCGGGAAAAGATCCGCTGGCCTATTTTTTGTTTCAGAAGCGCGCCGGGCATTGCGAATACTTCGCATCGGCGATGGCTGTGATGTTGCGGACTCTTGGAATTCCCTCGCGCGAAGTCAACGGTTTCCTGCCCGGCGAGTACAACGCTTTAGGCGGCGACTATATTGTGAGGGCAAGCGATGCGCACAGTTGGGTCGAGGCGTATTTCCCCGGGAACGGGTGGGTCGTCTTCGATCCAACTCCCGCCGCGATCGAAACGCCGCCGGGAATGTTTTCGCGGCTTGCGTTAATTGCCGACTGGCTGGAATTGACGTGGAACGAATGGATCATCAACTACGACTTTAACCACCAGGTTCAGCTGGCCCAATCGATGCAGTTGAAATCGCGGAACTGGCGCGACGTGGCACGCGAATGGTTCGACCAGAAGCAAAATGCCGGAAAGAAATGGTTGCGGAAATTTCAGTTCCGCAATGAAGCGATTGGCATGCTGCTGCCGATACTGCTGATTGGCTTCCTCGCCGTGCTGCGATTTAATTTGATTGCGCTTCTGGTGCGGCGCGTGATTTTGTATCTGCAGTTGCGGAAAAAGCCGTCGGCGCAGAACAGCCCGCTGATCGCGTCGCGCTTGTACATGGAGATGTTGCGCGCGCTCAAGAAAGCCGGCTTGATTCATCGGGAAACGCAGACGCCGAACGAATTCGCAGCGCAAATCAAAGAGACAGCCCTTGCGCGCGTCGTGCAGGAATTCACCCGGTTATATTCCGCAGCGCGGTTTGGCGGCGCGGCGGAAAATCTCGAACCGTTGCAGAAACTGCTCGGCCAAATTCGAGCTGCAGCACGAAACCACCAGTCTCCTACTTCGATAAAATTCTCTTGACAGACGACTCGGATTCCGATATATCGGATTCCGACCATGAAACCCGACCTGAACCAATTCCTGCCGCTTTCGCCCGCCGTGCTGCACATCCTGCTGGCCCTTTCCGGCGAAGACCGCCACGGTTACGCGATCATGCAGGAAATCGTCCGCCAAACCGAAGGGCGCTACAAGCTTGGCCCCGGAACGCTCTACGACAATTTGGAAAAGCTCCTCGACAACGGAATCGTTGAGGAATCCGCTCAGCGCTCATCGGGCGGGGATTCCCGGCGGCGCTATTACCGGCTAACAGGAATGGGACGCCGGCTGCTAGCGGCTGAACTTGCGCGCCTCGAAGGCGTGGTGCGCGAGGGAAAAGCAAAATTGCGCCTCAGTCCCCGAAAGGCATGACGATGCAACGCTTCTACCGATTTGTTATCAGGCTGCATCCCGCAGAATTTCGCGAACGTTTTGGCGACGAGATGCTCTGCATTTTCGACGAAGGCGAAGCCCGTTGGGGCACCGCTTTTCTCTTCGCGGATGGCTGCTTATCGCTCGCACGGCAGTGGCTGAGCCGCCCTCAGGTGTGGAAGTGGGCGGCAGCCACGCTCGGGGGCATGCTCTCGCTGATTGCCGGATTTGGAAGTTTCCTGCCGTGGCAGGAGATTTGGGCCACGCTGCGTGCAGCATTCTAAGCGGGTGAGCCTGTTTTTAAAGGATGCGGTTATGCGATCCCGATGGCTCAGAAAGACAGTAAAGGTGCTGGCGCTTTCGTTCGTTGCAATCATCGTTTGCGGATTTGTCTACGAACGAATTGGACGCGTCCGCGACGGGAAGCGGCTCCCGCGGATCGGGCGTTCCGTTGATATCGGTGGACGCACTCTGAACATTTTCTGCTCAGGGACGGGAAGTCCGGCGGTGATTCTCGATACAGGCGGTGACAATCCTGGCCTGGCGTTGGAGCAAACACAGGCCGAGATCGCAAAGTTCACGCAAGCATGCTGGTATGACCGCGCGGGAATCGGGTGGAGCGATTCAGGGCCCTACCCGAGAACGAGCGCAGCGATTGCCGCGGATCTGCACGAACTCCTGAAACGTGCAGGCGTGCCGCCTCCGTACGTCGTCGAGGGAGGCTCCATCGGCGGGCTGAACTCGCGGGTGTTCGCGGGGATGTATCTGAAAGACACCGCTGGCGTTGTACTGGACGATGCCGCGCACGAGGATGAGCCGCTGCGAGCGCCGAAGGTTTTTCTGGCACGCTACCATGCGCCACGGCCTTTGTGGCGGCCAGTCCACACTTTGTTTTGGATGGCGTCGGAAGTCGGTCTGCTGCGCGTGACCGATTCCTCTCCCTCCGGGGGCAAAAACGAAGCGCAAATGACGCGTGAAGAACTAATTACGGAACTCAGGCACCAGCCAAAATCGTTTTTGAATAACGCCGACGCGGGCATGGTATTGAATGAAAGCTACGCTGAAGCAAAGGCGATTCCTTCGCTTGGCGACATGCCAGTGATTGTGTTGACTGCCGGGAAGGCGTCTGACTTTGGCGATGCCGAGCTAGATCGGCAGGCCGAGGCATACCAGAAAGTTTGGGCGTACGAAATTCAGCCGAAGCTTGCGAAGTTGTCGACTCACGGCCGGCAGATCATTGTGCCCGACGCTACGCATACGACGATTCCGCAGGGAATGATCGTCAAGGCCGTGCACGATGTAGTGAACGAAGCTCGCCAAATTCCACCGACCAACTAAAAATCGCCTCGCTCTCATCGCGCGGCTCCTGCGGTGGAGCCAAACGACGCGCGTGTTACAATATAAAATTGGCTGAGAAGGCAAAAAGCGCGCTATGGCGAAGGTAGGATTTATAAGTTTGGGGTGCCCGAAGAACCTCGTCGACAGCGAGGTCATGATGGGCATTCTCTCGCGCGAGGGTTACGAGCTGACGCCGCACGCGGCGGAGGCGGAGATCCTCGTGGTGAATACGTGCAGCTTTATCGAATCAGCGCAAAAAGAGTCCGTGGATACGATCCTGGAGATGGCCGAGCACAAGAAGTTCGGCGCCGCGAAGAAATTGATTGTGGCGGGATGCCTGGTCGAGCGTTATCGCAATCAAATTCTGGAGCAAGTGCCGGAAGTGGATGCGGTGGTCGGCACGGGCGAAGTAGAAAGAATTATCGAAGCGGTGGAAGGCGATCTAAAAGTTTTGCCGGCGGCACCGCCCGCGTTTTTGTATCACGATTTGACGCCGCGCATCGTGACTACTCCCAGGCACGCCGCCTATATCAAAATTGCGGAAGGGTGCGATCACCCGTGCAGCTTCTGCATTATTCCGCAACTGCGCGGGAAATTTCGCAGCCGCCGGTTTGAGTCGGTCGTAAAGGAAGCGCAGAATTTGGCCGCGGCCGGCGCGCGCGAAGTTACCTTGATTGGGCAGGACACGACTTCGTACGGCGAAGATTTGGGATTGCGCGACGGGTTGGCGAAACTGCTTTCGCGGCTTGCAGAAATTGAAGAATTGGCGTGGGTGCGCTTTCTCTACGCGTATCCGAACCGCGTGACGCAAGGCCTGCTCGACGCGCTGGCTGAGCATCCAAGGCTCGTGAAATACATGGACATGCCGCTGCAGCATGCGAGCCGGAATGTATTGGCCCGAATGAAGCGCGGCTCAAACGGGGACGCTTTTTTGAAATTGCTGGAGCGGATTCGCAGGACGATCCCGGGCGTTTCGCTGCGCACTTCGTTCATCGTGGGATTTCCGGGCGAAACGGAAGCGGACTTCGGGGAGTTGTGCGAATTCGTGCGAGCAGCAAAGCTGGATTGGATGGGCGTGTTCGAGTATTCGGACGTGGATAACGCGGCGAGCTTTCCACTCGACGGAAAAGTCGACGGAGCGACGATCGCGGAGCGCCGGAATCACCTGATGGCGATTCAGAAAAAGATTTCGCGGGAAAACTTGAGGCGCTTCAAGGGGCAGACGGTTCGCGCTCTGGTCGAGGGCGAATCGAAAGAAAATGCGCTGGTATGGGAGGCGCGTCTGGAAGGCATGGCGCCGGAAATTGACGGCAAGCTCTATTTGACGGACATTGAGTTGACGAACGGCAAAATTGCGACAACTGGCGATATGGTGCGCGTCGAAATTCAGAAGGCGGATTCCTACGATCTGGTTGGTCGCGTTGTGGAAATTGAGGCACGGCCATCGTTGCAGCGGCATCCTGCGCCGGTTCCCGCTGAAGCGCTTACGCGGATTACGACGGGCGCGGCGCTGCGCGTGATTGGCTAACGGATCCCGGCCGAGTGGGGTTAAGATTGGGGCCGCATTTCGCGAGCGATGTACGCAATACATTTTCGCGAACGCTTTTGCGCAGCAAAAACCCTGAACGAGCGTTAGCCATGATTCACCGATGCCCCATCTGCAAAGCTTCGACCGATTCCGGCGTGCACAAAGATTTTCCGTTTTGCAGCGAACGCTGCCGCATGCAGGACCTGGGTAACTGGGCGAGCGAAAAATACGTGGTCTCCGATCCGATTTTTGACGAAGAAGAAATCGAAAAGGCCGACGGCGACCGCAAGACGATCATTCTGGACCTGAACGAGACCGATGACAGCGAGCGCTGAAACTCCCAACCAAAAAGAAAAACCGCGTCTGGCGCTGGCCGTTGCAACGGCGTTGGGAGTCGGCTACGCGCCCAAGGCACCGGGGACGTTCGGTTCGCTCGTCGGCGTCGTGACGATTTTTCTTTCCGCGGTGTTTTTTCTGCGGCCGGAACATTGGACGGATCTTTTCTCGCTTCACCCCTTGTCCGATGCAACGCTGACGGACCGGCATTTCCTTGTGCCCGGCTCGGACATTCACGATGCGGCGATGTGGCTGCCGCTGGCGTGCGCATTCCTCCTATTGATTTTTCTCGCGTTAGCCGGCGTGTGGGCATCGCATGTCGCCGCAGACTATTCGGGATTGAAGGATCCGCAATTCGTGGTGATTGATGAAGTCGCAGGTCAACACTTGACGCTTGTGTTGCCCTTGATTCCGATTGCGATGCCACATCTGCAAGCGCACGTGGATTTTTCCGTGTATGCGATTTTTTCCGCGCTCAGCCTGGTGAATTGGAAATACTTGCTGGCAGGATTTTTGTTGTTCCGCTTATTCGATATCTGGAAGCCGTATCCCATCAAGAGTCTGGAGAAACTGCCGGGCGGCTGGGGCATCATGGCGGACGACTGGCTGGCGGGCGTCTATGCTGCCATTCTGCTGCGTGCCGCGTTACACTTTGGGTTGGTATGAAATTCGGGTTCGGAACTTCCACAGAAAGAAACGGAACGCCGCGCATTGAGCGCGTAGCGCCGAGCGCAGCGATTCCGGGCGGAGAAGTGGCGCTGATCGGAAGCGGATTCGCTTCGCGCGGCGCTGCGAAACCGGTGGTGCGATTTGGCGAAGCGGAAAGCGGGCTGTCGCTGGTGAGCGCGAATCGCGTTGTGGCGCGCGTGCCGGACGGCGCGTTTGGCGGTCTCGTTTCGATTGAAACGGGCGGACATCGCAGCGAGCCATTTCCCGTTTCCGTAGCGATGCAGATTGCGGACAATCTGCAGCCGGTGGCGAATCCCGCGGTGGATTCCGACGGAAATACTTATGTTACATTCAGCGGGCCGCGCGGACAGCGCGTGCCGGTGTCACTTTACAAAGTCACGTCGAATTTTAATGTGAAGCCGTATGTGACTTCGCTGATGAATCCGAGCGGGTTGGCGCTGGATCGCGCGGGGAATTTGTTTGTCTCGTGCCGCAACGATGGAACGATTCATCGCGTCTCGCCCGACGGGCGGTCGGAAGAATGGATTGAAGGAATGGGCGTGGCAACCGGCATTGCGTTCGATCGCGATGACAATTTGTATGTGGGCGACCGGAGTGGCACGATTTTCAAAATCAGCCCTGCGCGCGAAATTTTTGTTTTTGCGACACTCGAGCCGTCCGTCGCGGCGTATCACCTGGCGTTTCATCCGGACGGCGAACTGTACGCGACGGGACCGACGACTTCGAGCTTCGATCGCGTGTACCGCATTTCCGGGAACGGCGAAGTTGGAATTTTCTTCCGCGGGTTGGGCCGACCGCAAGGCTTGGCGTTCGATCGTGATGCGAATTTGTATGTAGCGGCTTCACATGCGGGGCGGCGCGGAATCGTGAAGATTGCGCCGCAAGGCCACGCGGAGTTGGCGCTGTCCGGTTCGCAAATCGTCGGCATGGCGCTGCTGCCGACAGGGCGTGCGATGATCGCAACGACGAATGCCCTCTTCAGCCTCGATTGGGACGTTCGCGGGCTGCCGCTGCTCGGCTGATACAATTCTCCTGTCATGATGAAAACTGAAATCATCGCGGTCGGTTCGGAACTCCTTACGCCGGACCGCATGGATACTAATTCCCTTTTCCTCACGGAAGAGCTGAACAAGCTGGGCATCGAGGTGGTGCGCAAGACGATTGTGGGCGACGACCGCGATTTGCTGCGCGAAGCGTTTCGCGATGCACTGAACCGAGTGCCGTTGATTGTTTCGAGCGGCGGACTTGGCCCGACCGAAGACGACTTGACGCGCGAAACCGTTGCGGATTTGCTGGGCCGCAAATTGAAACGCAGTGATGCGATTCTGGATGCGATTAGGGCACGTTTCCGTTCGTTCGGGCGCGAGATGCCGGATACGAATGTCCGGCAAGCGATGGTGCCGGAAGGAGCGGAGCCGTTGCATAATCCGCGCGGCACTGCGCCGGGGCTTTGGATCGAAGACGGCGAGCACATGATTGCGCTGCTTCCCGGGCCGCCGCGTGAGCTCGAGCCGATGTTTCGCGACGAAGTGCTGCCTCGCGTGGCGCGGCGGGCTAGCGGCGTGCGAATGTTTCACCGTGAGCTGCGCGTGACGGGGCTGGGCGAATCGCTGGTAGATTCGCGGATTCAGCCGGTTTACAAACGATATAAGGATGTGAACACGACCGTGCTCGCATCGCCGGGCGAAGTGCAGGTACATCTGCGGATGTGGACAGAAGATGCCGCGCTAGCAAAGAAAACGTTTGCGGAAATCGAGCAAGGATTTGAAATCGCGTTGACGGACCGGATTTTCTCGCGCGATGGCTCGACGCTGCCGGAAGTTGTCGCAAGCATACTGACGCTGAACAACGCAACGATTGCGGCGGCGGAAAGCTGCACGGGCGGATTGCTTGCAGAGCGATTGACAAGCATTGCGGGTAGCTCGACATACTTTTTGGGTGGAGTGGTTTGCTACAGCAACGAAATGAAGACGGCGTGGGCGGATGTGCCGAAGGAATTGATTGAAGTGAAAGGGGCGGTGAGCGCGGACGTAGCGATTGCGCTGGCGGAGGGAATCCGGCGGCGAGTGGGAAGCACGCTTGGCGTGGGGATTACCGGAATTGCGGGCCCCGGCGGCGGCACTGAAGAAAAGCCGGTGGGATTGGTGCATCTGGCGCTGGCGAGCGCAAGCGGAGTGAAGGAGCGAGCGGCGCGTTTCCCGGGCGATCGCGAAATGGTACGGTTGCAGGCGTCGCAGGCCGCGCTGGATATGGTGCGCATGCATTTCCTCTACAACGGCATGGCGAAGCGAGGCTGAGCGGTGCGGCTCTTTGTCGCGCTGGATATTCCCGAAGCTGTTCGTACGGCAATCGAATCGCTGATAGGCGAATTGAAACCGTTTGACGATTCATGGAAGTGGGTCCGTGCGGTGAATTTGCATGTCACCCTGAAATTCTTGGGTGAAGTTGCGCCGGATAGGCTGGCAAAAATAGTTGAAGCGTTGCGAACGGCGCCAGCTCATGGTCCCGTGGCGCTGAAATTTCATGGACTGGGGTTCTTTCCAAACGAACGCAAGGCGCGGGTGCTTTGGGTTGGAATGGATGCACCGCAGAGTTTGGTCCGATTAGCCGCAGCGGTCGAGGCTGCGCTCGCCGGCATCGGCTTAGCGCCTGAAGAACGCGCATTCGCGCCGCATTTGACGCTGGCACGAAGCAAAAACGAAACGACCGCGCCACAACTTCGTGAGGCGATCGCGAAACTCTCGACAAGGCAATTCGCGACGACGGAGGCTTCTACATTCCATCTGGTCGAGAGCAGGATAAAATCCACCGGGCCGGAGTACACTACGCTCGAATCGTTTCCATTGACTCGTTGAATCAAAATGCAAACGCCGCTTATGCCAATTGCACTGTTTCTTGCCGCCTACCTGTGCGGGTCGATTCCTTTTGGATTGTTGCTGGGGAGATTGTTTGGCGGAACGGACGTGCGGAAAGCCGGCAGCGGAAATATTGGCGCGACAAACGTGGCGCGCATCGCTGGACCTGTGGCTGGAGTCCTGACCCTGATGCTCGACGCAGCGAAGGGAGCGGCGCCGGTCTGGCTGGCGCGGCACTATTTCCCGGATCATGCCGCGTTGCAAGTGTTGGCCGGACTCGGCGCTCTGGGGGGACATTGCTTCCCGTTGTGGCTGAAATTCCGCGGCGGAAAAGGCGTTGCGACAGCCGCGGGAGTGTTCCTGGTTCTCTGTCCACCAGCTGCAGCGGGCGCGCTGATAATCTTCGCGTTGGTGGCGGGATTCTGGCGCTATGTTTCGCTCGCTTCGGTGTCGGCCGCGGCCGCAATGCCGTTGCTCATTTATTTATTGTGGGCGCCGCATTATGCGCCGCCGATTTCGGTGACGGCCGGCTCCCTCGTGGCGGCGATGTTGATCGTGTATAAGCATGACGCGAATCTTCAGCGACTGGTCGAAGGAACCGAACCAAAGTTTTCTTTCGGAAAGAAGCGCGAAGCGGAAGACGCCGAATGAGTCGCATCGCGATTCTCGGCGGCGGGGGCTGGGGCACGGCGCTGGCAATTCTGCTATCGCGCGCGCGCGAGTCGCATCAGATCTCGATTTGGGTTCATGACCCGGAGCTTGCCGGGGCGATGCGCGAAAAACGCGACAATGGAAAATATCTGCCGGGGCAGCCAATTCCGGCAGACGTTTCGATATTTTCCGATTTGCGCGAGGCGGCGCGTGGCGCGGAAATTATTGTGGGCGCGATGCCTGCCGCACACGCGCGTGAGATATACGTCGCGGCAATTCCCCATTTGAGGGACAGCGTAGCAATTGTCAGCGCGACGAAAGGGCTTGAACCGGCGACACACGCTCGAATGAGCGAAGTGATTGCGCAAGCCATGGCGCAACGTGTCGCCGCGACAATTTCGGTGTTGAGCGGCCCATCGTTCGCCCTGGAGGCCGCTCGCGGCGAACCGACTGCTGTTGTCCTCGGGTGCGAGGACGACGCAACCGCCCAAACTTTGCAGGGGTGTTTTGCAGGCCCAACGCTGCGGCTGTATACGAACCGCGATGTGCTGGGAGTCGAATTGGCGGGCGCGATGAAGAATGTAATCGCGATCGCGGCGGGTGTGTGCCAAGGATTGGGACTTGGCACGAACACTTTGGCAGCACTCATCACACGCGGCCTCGCGGAAATGATGCGGCTAGCGTTGGCGCTAGGCGCGCAGCCGTCAACCTTGAGCGGCCTTGCCGGATTGGGAGACCTTGTGCTGACCTGCACGGGCACGCTCAGCCGGAATCGACACGTCGGAATCGAATTGGGCAAGGGTCGCGCCCTCAATGAAATTCTGAAAAACATGAAAATGGTGGCCGAGGGCGTGGGCACGGCAGCCGCGGTCGTCACGCTTTCGCGCGAACGCAACATTGAGTTACCCATCACAGAGCAAGTAAACGCCATCCTGTACCACGGGACAGCTCCCGCCGCTGCGATGCGCGAAATCATGGAACGCCCGCAAAAGAGCGAATAATTGCGCTGCGGGCGAGTAGTACCTTCGTCCCATTGGCGGATCAGCACCTCGCGCTTGCAACGCCGTCCTGAAGATTTCGCCGCGCCAGTAAAATAGGAAGCGGTATGGAATTGAACTGGAAAAAGTCTTTTGAGACCGTGCGTACCGGCCGCATCCGCATTCTATGGCTGGTGCTGGGCGCGATGCTGCTCGTCAGCGCCCTGCCGATTGGCCTTTATCACCGCCAGGTTCTGCAGCTCAGCCAGGGCAAGCTGCTGGACACGGAGCGGGTGCAGCAGTCGGACTTGACGCGTTCGCTTGCGCAGGAAGTCCAGAGTTTCGACTCCAACCTCACGCAGCAGCTTTTAAGCGAACAACAGATTCTGGAATTAATGGGAACGATTCAGGACGTCTCCGATCCCGCGGCCGAACCTAAAGTGACGCGGCTATTGGAAAACTTCGTTGAAAGTAATCACACGACGGTGCTGTATGTAACGGCCGTCAGCACTAATAAGAAGGGTACCAGCGCGTCGCAGGGAAATTTTCGAGCGGAGCAGGATCCGTTTGTCAGCAAGGTTTTGAACCGCGCGTTTCAGGCCACCCAGCAATCGTCCGCGACAAATTTTGTGAAGTTCCGGAGCGACCCGCTAACAGTTTCGCCGAACAACGATACAGCCTTCGTTATCGCGATTCCTTTGATGGACCACGACAAATTCAACGGAATGCTCGCGGCCGTTGTGACGTTCAGACCTATTCTTCAGCGGCTGACCGACGCCAGCGTCCGCGGGCGCACTGTTTACATCGTGAATCACGATGGGAAACTGATCGCGCATCCGGATACGCGGCATTTCAGCCCGGGCGAAGACGCAAGCGCCAATCCCGTCGTTGCACAAATCAAGACACTGCCGCAGGCGCTGCACAATACGGAAACCATTCGGTTCACCGACAAGGAAGGCAAAAAACCGATCGAAATGATCGGCACGTACAGCACGCTCAGCGAACTCGAGTGGGCGGTGGTGGCGCAGCGGAGTTTGAGCGAAGCACGCGATGACGCAGGTGTGGCGGACTTGAATCGTCAGGCGCTCGCATTCGTCAGCGTCGTCGTTCTCGTCGCGATTCTTGTCGGCTACTTTTTCGCCATCGGTATCAGCGGCCCAGTGCGCGGCCTTGTGGCTTCTACCCGCGCCATCAGCCGCGGCGAATTTCATCAGCGTTCTCCCGTGCGTGGCGCGTCGGAAATCAGCGAGCTGGCTGAAAACTTCAACAAAATGGCCGGCGACATCGAAGAGTACATCGAGAAGCTGAAGGAAGCCGCCGAAGAAAATCGCGAACTTTTTATCGGCTCGATCCGCATGCTTGCGGCCGCGATCGACGAAAAGGATCCGTACACGCGAGGCCATTCCGGCCGCGTGGCGAAGTATTCGCAGATTATCGGGCGCGAATTGAAGTTGCCCGCGGATGAATTGGATAAGCTGCGCATCGCGGCGCTGCTGCACGACGTCGGAAAAATTGGCGTGGACGACCGCGTTTTGAAAAAGCCGGGGTCGCTAACGCCTGAAGAATTTGAATTGATGAAGCAGCACACCGTGAAAGGCGCGAACATCATGCGCCCGGTTTCACAGTTGAAAGAAATGCTGCCCGGCATCGAGCTGCACCACGAACACATTGACGGGCGCGGCTACCCTTATGGATTATCCGGCCCGCAGATTCCGCAAATGGCGCGCATCATTGGCGTGGCGGACACGCTCGATGCGATGACGACCAATCGGCCCTACCAGACGGCGATGGAACTGGACTACGCGATGGGCCGCATTAGAGCGCTCGCAGGTTCAAAGTTTGACCCCGCAATCGTGACAGCTCTCGACGCGGCAGTGACCGCGGGCAGGCTGCGGCTTTCCGCAGTCGAAGTACAAGTCTGACGCGCGAGCCTCCGCGGCGCGCGATTCCCCTCTCTGCTACAATTTACGTTTGCGCCGGTCGCAGCGCACCCAACTATGTTCTCCCTGTTCGGAAAAAAGGATAAGACGGAGAAAGCTGAGCCGTCTCTGCTCGAGCGGCTGAAAGCATCCGTTACCAAGACGAAAGCGGCGCTGGCAGAAACCGTCGATGCCATTTTTCTTGGCGAGCGTGCGATTGATCCTTCGATTTTGAAGGACCTGGAAAGGGCGCTGATTTCCGCCGACATCGGCGTCAAAACGACACGAGAAGTACTGGACGCCGTAAAAGAAAAACTCGACCGCAATGCGCTGTCTAATGCGGCGCAGCTCAAACAAGAGATCAAATCGCATATCTCGCGGATTGTTCGGCCCGAGACGGAAATGAAGCTTGGTACCGCTTCGGCGAACGGGAGCGGCCCGCGCGTCGTTTTTGTCGTTGGTGTAAATGGCGTTGGCAAAACGACCAGCATCGGAAAACTGGCGAATCGGCTGCGGCAGCAGGGTTTGAACGTCGTCCTCTGTGCGGCGGATACGTTCCGGGCAGCGGCTATCGAGCAATTGGAGATTTGGGCGCAACGCAATGGCGTCGAAGTCGTGAAGCAAAAGTCGGGTGCGGACCCGGCCGCGGTCGTGTTTGATGCGATGGCTGCAGCGAAATCGCGGAATGCAGATACGGTGATTGTGGATACGGCGGGGCGTCTGCATACGAAATCCAATTTGATGGCCGAACTGGACAAAATGAAGCGTACCGCGGCGAAAGTTATCCCGGGTGCGCCGCACGATGTGCTGCTGGTGATGGATGCCACGACGGGTCAGAACGGGCTGGCGCAGGCACGCGAATTCACGTCGGCCGTCGGGGTCACTGGAATTATTTTGACGAAACTCGACGGGACGGCGAAGGGCGGAATTGTCGTAGCGATTTCACGCGAACTCGGCTTGCCGATTCGTTTCGTCGGCATCGGCGAACAGATTGACGACCTGGTTCCGTTCGATGCCGAGACGTACGTGAATTCCCTGTTCGACTAATCCTGTGAACGAACACGACATTCATTTCCTGCAGCATGCCCTTGCGCTGGCACGTAAGGGCGTTGGGCTGGCGAGTCCAAATCCAATGGTGGGTTGCGTGATTGTGCGCGACCGCGAAATTGTGGGCGAAGGATTTCACCAGTACGAGTTGCGCGACCACGCGGAAATTGTAGCGCTGAACGCGGCTGGCGGGCGGGCGCACGGCGCGACGCTCTACGTCAGCCTTGAACCCTGTAATCACACCGGCCGCACTGGACCGTGCACGGAGGCGATCATCAAAGCCGGAGTTGCGCGAGTCGTGATGGCAACGCGTGACGCAAATCCAAACGTGGATGGCCTTGGCTTGGAGAAACTTCAAACTGCGGGAGTGAAGGCGGAGATTGGGCCGGGCGACATCGAACTCGATGCGAAGGAATTGAACGAAGCGTTTTTCAAATGGTCGGCGAGTGGAAGGCCATTCGTGACCTTAAAATCGGCGCTTACGCTGGACGGACAGATCGCTTTGCCACGGCAGGGCAAGGGGAAAAACCGTGAGTGGATCAGCTCCGAAGAATCGCGCGTGGAAGTGCAACGGATGCGTCATGCATCGGACGCGCTGCTGACGGGCATTGGCACAATCCTCGCCGATGATCCGCTGCTCACTGATCGGAGCGGGTTGCCTCGGCGCCGGAAATTACTGCGCGTGATCCTGGATCGCCAACTGAAACTTTCGCCGAAATCTCGGATTGTGAAGACGGCCAACGAGGACCTGCTCGTTTTCACGGGGGCATCGCTACAATCGCCGAAGGCACGCAAGTTGGAGGAGGCTCGAGTCGAACTGATTCGAACAACTGCCCGTAGCGGACAAATTGATTTGAAAGCAGTGCTCAAAGAATTGGGGCGCAGAGAGATTCTGCGTGTGCTGCTCGAAGCCGGCCCGACTCTTAACGGCTCGGCGCTTGCCGCGAAAATCGTCGACAAATTGTTTCTCTTCTACGCGCCTAAAATTGCGGGAACGACAGAGGTTCCTTTTGTGCGAGGCAAGTTCCCTTCGCCGCAAATCCACACGCTGCATTACCGCGAGCGCGACTTTGGCGGCGACTTCGCGATGGAAGCGTGGCTCCGCGAGTAACTCGACTGCTCCGCCCGTCGCTCGTTCCCCATCACACCGTTTTACTGTAAACTTTACTCAAATTCCGTAAGGTCTGTTCGCAGACGGCCGCCGGAATTTCACTCTTCGCGACCGCAGAGGTTTCTCCCATGTGCGCAACCGCTGTTTCCGACATCCGCGTCCCCCATTTCATCGGCGGACAATGGACCAATTCGACTTCGTCCAACTGGCAGGAAGTCATCAATCCCGCCACGGGCGCTTCCCTGGGCAAAGTTCCGCTCGCCGAAGCGAGCGAAGTAAATGCTGCAATCGAAGCAGCCGCCACGGCGTTTCCAGAGTGGCGACGTACGCCACCGGAGGACCGCATTCAGCCGCTCTTCAAGCTGAAGATGCTGCTCGAACAGCATGTCGACGAATTGGCGCGACTCATCACCATCGAAAACGGAAAAACGCTGACGGAAGCGAAAGCGGAACTTCGCCGCGCAATCGAAAACGTGGAAGTCGCGTGCGGCATTCCAATGATGATGCAAGGCTACAACCTCGAAGATGTCGCGCGCGGGATCGATGAAACGATGATTCGCCAGCCGATGGGGGTCGTCGCGGCGATTACTGCGTTCAATTTCCCTGCAATGATTCCCTTCTGGTTTTTGCCTTATGCGATTGCGACGGGAAACACGTTTGTGCTGAAGGGCTCCGAGCGCGTGCCACTTACGATGAAGCGCGCGTTTGAGTTGTTCGAGCAGATTGGCTTGCCGAAAGGCGTGATCAATATGGTGAACGGCGGCAAGACTGCCGTGGACACGATTCTGGATCATCCGAAAGTGCGCGCGGTCAGCTTCGTGGGCTCGACTCCCGTGGCGAAATATATCTACGCACGCGCCGCTGCCAGCGGTAAGCGCGCGCAGTGCCAAGGCGGCGCCAAGAATCCTGTAATCGTCCTGCCCGATGCGGATATGGACATGGCGACACAAATTATCGGCGACAGCGCGTTCGGCTGCGCGGGACAACGGTGCCTGGCGGTTTCGGTGGCGGTTGCAATCGGCGAAGCACAAAAGACATTTCGCGATTCGATCGCGGATGCGGCGTCGAAGCTGCGCGTTGGCAACGGCCTGGAAGAAGAAACACAGATGGGGCCCGTAATCACATCACAAAGCAAAAAACGCGTGGAAGCGTTGATCGGCGAGGGCGAAAAACAGGGTGTGAAGGTTTTGGTCGATGGCCGCAACGCGAAGATTTCGGGAGGAGAAAATGGCAACTTCGTGAAGCCTACGATACTCGACGGTGTGCCGGCCGAGAGCGAATTGGCTCACACGGAAATTTTCGGTCCTGTACTGAGTCTGGTACACGCGAAGGATTTAGACGAGGCGATGTCTTTCTTGAACAAGAATCCGTTCGGCAATCAGGCCTCACTTTTCACTTCGAGCGGCTCGGCGGCACGGCGCTTTCGCTATGAAGCGCCGGCCGGAAATATAGGCATCAATATCGGCGTCGCTGCGCCGATGGCCTACTTCCCTTTCAGCGGATGGAAAGACAGCTTCTTCGGAGATATGCACGGACAGGGCCGCGACGCGATCGAGTTTTACACCGACAAAAAAGTTGTCGTCGAGCGCTGGGCGAAGGAACATTCCCGCAAATTCTAGTTTCGCTCCGTAACGCAATGTTGCGCCGTGCGAAGGTTGCGGATACTATCCCGCAGCTGACGTAACTCATACCAGTGCCCAGTTCCGGTCACTCATCGCTGAAATCTGCCGCAAGAAAAGCGGGCATCTTCTCGTTCGTGTTCGTGATGTTTTCGTATACGACGGGCGGTCCGTTTGGCCTCGAAGAGCAAGTCACCACGTCCGGCCCGGGAATGACGCTGCTCTATCACCTGCTGATTCCACTTTTCTGGTGTATTCCCATTTCACTTGTCGCGGCGGAACTGACGACTGCGATGCCCGTGCAGGGCGGCTTTTACCGTTGGGTGCGCGCGGGCTACGGCGATTTTTGGGGATTCCTCGCGGGCTGGTGGAACTGGACCGCGTCGTTTTTGCTCGGCAGCGCATACGCGGTTCTCTTCACCGATTACATTACGGCGTATTACCCGAGCGCTGTGGGCTGGAAGCACTACGTCATTTCGGTCGCGCTGATTGCGGCGATTACCTACGTAAACGTTCGCGGAATTGACTTGGTCGGCAAAATTTCCACGGTACTGGAAATCGGCGTGCTGATTCCGGTGATCGTGATGACAGTCATCGGCCTTGCGCACGCGCACCACAATCCGTTCGTGCCGCTTATTCCGCCCCACAAACAGTTTTCTCAAGTATTCGGCGTGGGGCTCGCGCTTGGCGTTTGGCTCTATTCGGGGTACGAACAGCTTTCCACCGTCGCGCAGGAAGTGGACAACCCGCGGCGAAACTATCCCCTGGCGCTCGCAATCGTCGTGCCGATGTCCATCGCGACGTACTTTTTGCCGACTTTCGCTTCGCTCGCTGCGCTGAACAATTGGCAGGACTGGGGTTCAGGTTATTTTTCGGAGGCGGCACGCCTGCTCGGTGGCGCGACTTTGGCGGCAGCCGTGACGATTGCCGCGGCCGTGGCAAATATCTGTCTGCTCAATAGCACCGTTCTCGCAACCACGCGTATGCCGTTTGCAATGGCGGAAGATGGATTCCTGCCGAAAGAGCTGACGCGCCTCCATCCGCGATTCGGCACACCGGCGGTATGCATCGTCATCTCGGCAATTGTTTACGCGCTGCTGGCAATTCACAGCCTTGCGCAGCTGATTACAATTTACGCTTGGCTGCGCGTCGCCACGACATTGATGACCGCCCTGTCCGCGTGGCAACTGCGAAGAACGCACGGCTCTCTGGAGCGCCCATTTAAAATTCCTGGCGGAAAGCTTGGATTGTTTTACGCCGTCTGCGCGCCGGTTTTTATGGGAATCGTCGCCACCGTCGGCAGTCTTTTGAGCGCGGATAAATTCGCGCTGCATTGGGGCCCTGCGGCGATTTTGCTTGGCCCGGTCGCGTATCTGTTTTTGCGAAGGAAATCGCGACCCGCCGCGTCGAATTAACTGGTTAACTCACCAGATCGAGAAACCGGAACCACAGCCCCGCTAACGGCAAAAACCACGGCTTGCGGCGATAGACGCCGAGTGGCGCGCCCTTAAAAGGAATTTCCGCAAAAGGATTGCCTTCCGGAGTGGCCGATCCGGACGCAATACGCTCCGCCATTTTGTGGCCGAGCAGCGTAGCCATGGCGACGCCGTGGCCCGCGTATCCCACAGAGTAGTACAAGCCGTCCATTTTTCCGACGTGAGGCATCATGTCGAACGCGAAGTCAAGCGTACCGCCCCACACATATTCAATTCTTGTGTCCGCGAGCTGAGGGAAAATATGAACCATGTCGCGGCGAAGAATCGCCTGACTTTCACGAATCGTGTTTTCGTTCTCCGGAAAAAATGCGGCGCGCCCACCGAAAAGCATTCGCCGGTCCGGCGTCAGCCGGTAGTAGTGCGTGTAATAAAGCGAGTTGTAGATCATGCGATTGCGCGGACTGACTTCGGCGGCAATTTCCGCAGCCAAAACCTCCGTGACGATGATGTAGGAGCCGACGGGAATCAGTTTGCGACGAAGCGAGGGAGTGCTGTCACCGGTGTACCCGCTCGTGGCGACCAAAACGTCGCGAGCCCATGACACGCCTCGCGCCGTGGACATTTTCCACCCGGGTGCGCCGTTATGTGGCGCCAGCTCGATTTTTTCGACGCGTGATCGCTCGTGAACTTCAGCTCCGGCGCGCACCGCAGCCCTCGCGAGTCCAGCCACGTAGCGCGCGGGATTCGCACCGGCGCTAATTTCGTCAACGAGTCCGCCAAAATAGACTTTCGATCCAATCTCCGAAAAAAGGTCTTCACGCGGCACGACTTGCACGGAGTGATTTAGCTCGCGCTCCATCGTCTCGGCGCTGCGCTTGAATGCATCGAAATGACTTGGCTTGTTGGCGACTTCAAGGTGTCCGCACCGGCAAAAGTCGCAATCAATTTTTTCGTCCGCGACGATTTGCTCGACCGTCGAAATGGCTTCGAGCGACGCCCAAAACATTCGACGTGTGGTTTCTTTGCCGTACCGCGAGATCAGGTCCCCGGCGCCGAGTTTCAATCCGGTAAGAACCATGCCGCCGTTGCGAGAACTCGCGCCCCATCCGACTGTTTCTGCTTCGAACACAGCGACTCGCGCGCCGAGCTTCGCGAGGGTGCGCGCGGCGGAAAGACCCGTGAAACCCGCGCCGAGAATCGCGACGTCGACCTTTTCAGGAAGCGGCTGTGTTTCGATGCTCGGCATGTCCGCCGTGGTTAGCCAATAATTTTTCTCTTGAACCGCCATCTACTTGTTCCTTCTTATCGACTACCTGGGAAGTTCACCCACAGCGCGGTGCGCTTCGTCGATTGCCGCATCCGTATACGCCCGCGCGGCGGAGTCGGCATTTGCGATGGTGATTCGGCCGAACGGAGCGCGTCCCAGCACGTTTGGCCGCGGCCCGTGCGGCAAATCGCGGTCGGAATACGAATCGTATTCATACGCATAACCGTGGCCCCAGCGATTCGCAGTGATAGCGGCGATGTCGCGCGCGGCGTCAAATCCTACTCCGCCGAGCATTCTCTGCAATTGATCGCGGGTGTTGCGTTCGATTTTCTCAAATGGCGTCGTCAGGAGTTCGTAACGGCCGGCGCGATATTGGTCGCGTCTCGGTGCGCCGGGGCTGCAAGGCGTGCGCAATAAAAATAACGCGGAAGGTTCATCCGGCGTGTTTGGAAATTTGTATTCGCCCAGGCTGACGGGGAAGTCGAGCGCGACGTAGGAATGGAAGCCGCCCGGCGCCATAATCTGGTGAATGCCGAGTTCGGCGAACGCTTTCCAATTCCTGATGGCGACGCGTGTATACAAAAATGGCGCCTTCACACAGTATTCCAGCGCCGCTTTTTGTTTCGGCGGCAAATCCGGGCACAAATACGGGACCATGACGTTGTAACAAGCCATGACGCAGTGTTTTGCTTTGGCGGAGAGCAGCAGTGCATCTTTAGCGTAAAAGACGGTGACCGGGCCGTCGGCTCCACTGGAGGCTGTTTGTTTGACATGCACCGCCGTCGCCCGCAATCGAATGCGAACATTCTGCTGGTCGCGGTCGAGTTTTGAATAATTCGCCTTCGCCGTGACGACATCTTCCATCGTGCGGCCTGGCACTGCGTCTGGAATCAGCACTCGCACGAGCAGTCGGGCAACGGATGCGTTTCCGTCCGGAAAATGAAAGATGTAGGGCTCTTCTTTTTCGTCTTCTCCGAGACTGAGTCCTTCAAACGCAGGATAGGTGAACGAGCCATAGTCGTCGCCGTTTCTGTAACAACCGTAGGCCGAGATCGCTTCAATCCCGACGGCGAACAAATCATGGGAAAATTTCTGGAAAAACGGGAGGGCCTCGGGCGCCATCTCGCAGTGCTTCGTCAAATACTCGGTCATACTGATTTTTTGCAAAAGCGCAATCTTCTGTGCTCGCGTTAAACCCGGCAGGTAGTCCTTTTTCTCCGTGTAAACACGGACGATATCCTTTTTCAGCGCGTCCGAGAGCGGCGCCTTTGCAAGAAACTCAGCCCATGGTCTTGTACCCATACCGATCAGGAGTGCGTCCGAGCCGAAGGTTTCTTTGTCGAAGAAACACCCCGTCTCGAGCTTTTCGTAGAGCTTCGTGTCGTAGGCTTTGTAGAACTTCTGGAGGTCGATGCCGAGCTCAGCAATTAGTTCCTTCGCGACCTTGCTGTACGCTGCGGGGCTCTCGATTGACTGTGTGCCGCCGTTAGCAAGGAGCAAGCGGCCGCCGACTTCAAATTCATCGCGCCGCGCGTGGCCACCAAAATCGTCGTGACTGTCCAGGAGCAGGATCCTGGCGTCCTTTCCGAATTGTTTCTGGTAAAAATACGCTGCGGCGAGGCCACTGATTCCTGCGCCCACGACGACCAGGTCATACGTTTCGCCTGATTCGTGCGCAATCGCGAGTGAACTCCACTTCTTGCCGTCGCGCAGAGCATGCGCAAATTTGTAGACGTCGGCTTCATCGCCGCGCAGACCAGTCCTGGCTGGTGGATAGTCGGACGCCGTTTCCTGCGCACTGGCATTGGGCGAGTGCATCGCCAGCACGGCGCCACCCACCGTGACGGCGACGCCATCCAGAAAATCGCGGCGAGAGATGGCGCGATCCATTCCCAAATCGCGGTCGCGTTGCTTGTCGTTCATGACGGAATCCCAGAAGCGGCTCAATCTTACACAATTTCAGTAAGGTTTGCCTGCCGCGAACGGCGCCGGCCGATTTGGTTCTGCGCCGCGAATCCGTTATCTTTTCTGAGAGGCAGAACGCGTGTTTGCGGGAATCATCGAACATCTCGGCACGACTAAGACGCTTTCGCTCGATGAGCAAGGCGGACGAATCACGATCGAAGCGCCGAGTCTGGCCGCTTCTCTCGCCGTTTCAGCCAGCATCGCCGTAAACGGCTGCTGCTTGACCATCGTCGCCTGCGACAAGAAAACTTTCTCCGCAGATCTGTCTCCGGAAACGCTGAACAAGACCACTTTTCCTTCACTGAACGAAGGCGAACGCGTGAACCTCGAACAGCCGCTCACCGCCGGCAAGGAATTTGGCGGCCATTTCGTATTGGGTCACGTCGATGGCACCGGCACCGTCGCTGCAATGGATCCCGAAGGCGACAGTTGGCGCTACTCCGTGCGGGTTCCGCCGGAGCTCGCAAAATATGTTGTTCCCAAAGGCTCCATCACGATCGACGGCATCAGCCTCACGGTGGCGCATTGGGAAAATCAAATCGCCGAAATCGCAGTGATTCCCTTCACCTACGAACATACCAATATCCGCGACCGCAAACCCGGCGACGTGGTAAATCTCGAAGCCGACGTTTTGGGAAAGTACATCGAGCAGCACTTGGACGCGCGCGCGAACCGCGCCGCGAAGGCGCCCATCGCTTTGCAAGATTTAGTGTCGCAAGGGTTCTAATGGCCTAAGCGCCTTTGGTGCGCGCGCCGCGGTAGTACAAAATCAATCCTAGCGCTATTGCCGCAATCGTCGTCCCGATTACTTTCACCAAAAACAAAGTGCGGTTCGAGGAATCGCCTGGCGGAAAAACTGAAACGATAATCGAAAGCAGTGTGACTGCAAATGCCAAGCCACAGGCAATCCATACGCCGATCTTGCCGCCCGGCACCAGCACGGCGTGCGGATTTGTTTTTCTGTCCGGCCGATTTGCAAGCTTAATCGCGGCGGCAAACATGTACAGAAACGGAATGAAATACAAGATGATCGTGATGTCGATGACGACCTGATATGCGCCGCGCGTCGTCTCGTTAATCTGGCTCAGCAGCAGCACCAGCGCCGACAGAATCGCCTGTACGATGATCGAAATATACGGCGTCCGCCAGCGCGGATGAATTTTTCCGAAGGCCGGCGGCAAATAGCGGTCAATTCCGACGACGAATGGGACGCGCGCAATTCCCGCCACTGTGCTGCCAACGCCGCCCGCGTTGCCAACCGTGACCAACAGAGCTGCGAGTATTCCGACGAAGCCAATCTTAAGCGCTGCCGAGCCGATCGTAATTGCGTGAAATACGCCGCTCTTCGGGTCCACATCCGCCGCCGGAACCAGCGACAACAGTGAAAAAGTTCCGATAATGTACATCGCTGCAATTAGCGCCGCCGCCGTCAGCGCCGCGCGTGGCAGAGTTCTCCGCGGCTCGCGAATCTCTCCGCTCATCGCGGATACAAGTTCCAATCCCGTAAACGCAAACGCGATCTGCGACCAGAAATTCACCGTATCCCAATTCCACGTCGGCATCATGTTCGCTCGTGTGAAATGCGTCACCGAACCATTCTTCAGCCACAACGCTCCCGCGATGCCCGCCAGGATCATCAGCGGCAAATACGTCGAAACTCCACCGGCATTCTGCAGCCATTTGCCGATGTTCAACCCGATGATATTTAGCACCACCGCGACGCCAAGCAGTAACAGCGACCCGACGAGCAGGAACACTCGGTCCTGCGCCAGCTCCGCGCCTTTTCCGCCCATCACGTACGCGCTCATCGACGTGCTGGCGAGCAACAGTCCTGGAAAATAAAAAATCGTGTATACCCAATACGTCCAACCCGCGACAAATCCGTGAAAATCGCCGAACGCCTCCTTCGACCAGACGTACAGCCCACCTTCTTCCGGAAATCGCGATGACAATTCATTGATCACCAGCGCCATCGGCACGAAAAACAACACTGCCGCGAGCAGCCACAAACTGATCGAAGAAGTTCCGTTGTGCGCCGCGGCTGCAATCCAGCGCGGACCTAAAACAGTGGCGATATTGAAAAGGAGTACATCCCAAAAACCCATCTCACGGCAAAGCTGGCTGCGTGGATCAGGCGAAGCGCCCGCCTGGCTCACAGAGTCACGTCCAAGGCGGGAATCAGTTCATCCTGCATTCGAAAGTTGTGGAGAAATGGATCGGTCGAATCTTCAAATTCATTCCAACAGGAAAACACGGTTGCCTTCCCTTCCTGAAGAAACACGATGTTGTCCGCGAGCCGCCGCGCGAGATGCGTATCGTGCGTCACGACGATCGACGTGCGATGAAATTTTTCTTTCAGCCGCAAAATAATGTCGCCCATATGCGTCGCCATGATCGGATCGACCATCGTGGTGGGCTCGTCGTACAGAATTGCTTCGGGATTCTGCGCCAGCGCTCGCGCGATTGCCACGGCTCGTTTCATGCCGGTCGAAAGCTCGCTCGGAATCTTGTCCAGCACTTCTTCCACTTCCAACTCGCGTGCCAGCTTCGTGATGTAAGCGTTCACGTCTTCCTCTGTAAGGCCGGGTTGTCCATCGAGTGGATAACTGATGTTTTCGCGCACGCTCAGCGAATCGAATAAAGCGCCGGACTGAAAAACCATCGTCACTTTCCGGCGCACTTCCTGAAATTCGCCTTCGGAGAAATGAGTGACATCCTGGCCATCAATCAGTACCTGGCCCGAATCTGCCTTCAAAAACCCCATGATGTGCTTGAGTGCAACGGACTTCCCTACGCCGCTGCGGCCCATGATTACGCACGTCTGCCCGCGTTTTACTTTAAACGTGACGTGATTCAGCACCGGCCGGCCGTCAAACGCCTTGCTCACGTCTCGGAATTCGAAGAAACTTTCAGCAAAGCCGTTTGTTCTCGCCAATTCGCTCAAGAGTTCTCCGATGCAAGCATTCGGCGGACTTCTTCATAGTCTGCCATCGTATTCATGTTCCAAAAGAGCCGCCCGTCGCTATCAAATCGTTTCCAGTCCTTTTCGTCAAGAACTTCCACATCGAGCGCGTTCAAAGCTTCCGTGACCTTGCGGGTTCCGGCTTTGAACAACGGCACAATCGTTTCCAACGTAGAAGCCCGCCAGCAGGCGCAAAGCGGCTCCCAGCCACGCGCGCTCTTCGGGATGACGACTTCGGCAGCGGATTGCAAAGCGCGCGCAATCAGAAAGCGCAGCCACTCAGACGTTAGAAAGGGCATATCGCAACTTAGAATCAAGCTCCAGCGATAGCCGTATTTATTGAGCAACGTTTTGTCCAGCGCGGTGATAATGCCGCCAAGAGGTCCTTCCCCTGGCCATCTGTCCTTAACGCACCGCGCTCCAAATCTCCCGTACTTAGCCTTTGGCCCGACTACAATCGCTTCGTGAACTCCGCTTTCCCTGAGAAATTCGAGCGTCCTTTCCAAAACAGCTTTCCCACCTAAATCGGCAAGCGCCTTGTCCTTCCCAAATCTCGAACTAGCTCCGCCTGCGAGCACGTAACCAACGGCCGGTCGCGAAGCCCAAAATTGCTCATTTTGACGCTTACGCTCCGCCGCGTCCGGAATTGTTCGGCCGTTAAGGCCTTTTAAGATCGAAGGTTCTTCTCGAGGCACTATTCCTCCTCCATAGGCTCGCGGCCTGGCCGCCGAATTCCCAGCTCGCGCAATTTTTCCTGCAAGCTTTGTCGGTGCAATCCGATCGTGGCTGCAGTTCGTGAAACGTTCCATCGATGGCTCGCGAGCTGTTTCGAAATCCAGGCGACTTCAAACTTTCGCTTCGCTTCCCGAAAATCTCGTTCGTTCATGCCGGGGTCGCTGCCATTTGATAATTCTTTCTGTGTGATCGCTTTCCCCGTGGCAACTTCTTCCGGCAGATCCCTCACGCCAATTTCATTTCCAGGCGTCAGCACCATGCATCGCTCCAGCGCGTTTTTCAGTTCGCGGACATTGCCGGGCCAATCGTAACGCTCAAGCGCGGAGTACGCCTCTCTCGTAAGAAGCGCTCCACGATTCAAACGCTTTCCGTGCAGTTGCAGGAATGAATCGGCGAGCACGGCGATGTCCTCTTTATGCTCGCGAAGCGCGGGCAGTTCAATCGTGATGACTCGCAGCCGGTAAAAAAGGTCTTCCCGGAATTTTCCCGCCGTGATTTCCGCAGGCAAGTCACGATGCGTCGCGCTAATTACACGGACGTCCACCGGGATCGACTGCGAGCCGCCAAGCCTTTCAATTATGCGATTTTCCAGCGCCCGGAGCACTTTCGCTTGCGTAACCGGATTCATATCGCCAATTTCGTCGAGGAATAACGTGCCGCCATTCGCCAACTCAAATTTGCCTTTTTTCTGCTGCGTGGCGCCGGTAAATGCCCCGCGTTCGTAACCAAATAGTTCGGACTCAATTAGATTTTCCGGCAGTGCAGCGCAATTCACCGCCACAAATGGCCGCGCCGCGCGTGGCGACCGCGCGTGAATCTCCTGCGCCATCAAATCTTTCCCCGTGCCGCTCTCACCCAAAATCAAAACGGTCGAATCCGTCACCGCAACGCGGTCCGCAACTTCAAATGCGCGCCGCATCTCAGCCGAGCGGCCGATCATTCCGCCAAACTGCCCCTCTGTCGCCAACTGGCTGCGCAAGGCCGAATTCTCTTTTTCCAGCCCAGTAAGCTTCAACAAATTCGCCACGCGCTGCCGCAATTCGTCCAACTCGAATCCCTTTACCAGATAGTCCGCCGCGCCCACGCGCAACGCCTCCACCGCGGTCTTCGCCGTATCCAGCGCGGAAACAATCAGCACGGGCAACTCATTCCCTTCGTCACGCAGAGCCTTCAAAAATGACAATCCGTCTTGTCCGGGCATCACAACGTCAAGCAACATCAAGTCCGGCTTCTCCGTCGCAATCGCACCCCGTGCCGCCTCTGCGGACTCCGCCTCGGCAATCCGGTAGCGCGATTCAAGCGCCCGCCGCAGGCCGTACCGCGCCGCCGCTTCGTCATCCACAATCAGAATCGTTTTCATGACCGCTCCTCGCTTCGAGGCAAAGTAATCACAAATCTGGTCCCGCTACCGTTCGCCACGGGACTCTTCCAGGAAAGTTTTCCGCCGCACTCGGCCACACGGCGTGCCACAATCGCCAGCCCAAGCCCGGTTCCTTGCGATTTGGTGGTGAAAAATGGCTGAAGAATCTTTTCGCGGTGCGAAGAGGGGATGCCTGATCCGTTGTCTTCCACCGTCACAACACAGGCATCGTCAGCAATGGCCAACGAGCCTACCACGCTGCCGCTCGAAGCAACCGCTTCGAGTGCATTCACCACGATATTGGAAAAAATATCGTTCAGTGCTTCGGCACTCACAGCGACGGCAATTGGCCGTGCAGGCGCGTCCAGGCGAAGAGCAATGCCGCGCCGATCCGCTTCCGGCCGCAGCACGCCAACTACTTCCCGCAAGACGCTTGCCGCGTCCGATGTCGATGCTATTTCGCTCCCTCTCACGGCGGGTCGACTAAACTGCAGGAGCTGGTTCAGCTTTCCGGAAAGCCGGCTGATCTCGTCGAGCACCATCTTCGTTTCCCCGCGCATGCTCTCCGGCATCTCCGGATTTTCCAGCTGCACCTGCAAAATCGTCTTGATGGAGCCAAGCGGATTCTTCAAATTATGCGATATGCTCGCCGCAGTCTGTCCCACCAGAGCGAGCCGTTCGCGTTCCGCCAATTCCCTCTCAAGCTGCAACTTGTCTTCAATGAGATGGCATACATCCAGCGCAGCTGGCAATTGCTCACTCAAAAATTCGAGCCCCGCCATTGTTTCGCCAGAAATTGCCGAACCGTGTGGTTTCACGCGAAGGTAGCCGAGGAATTGCCCATCGCGGCGAAGGGGGAAAACCGGCTCCGTTTTTCCGCTCGCTGCCAAGTCTTTGATCTCCTGCGGCGACCTCACACTGATCTGAAGCCTGGAGGAAGCGGGATTCGCAATCCTTAGGATTACGGATTCGAGTTCAAACTCATGTTTCGTTTTCTGCTCAATGAATCGAACCAGTGCCGCGTGATTGCCTTGCCTCGCTTCCTGCTGGATAAGCGCCATCAGGCGCTGGACGCGGTCCATTTCACGCTGCACCGTTTCCTGCAGGCGGCGGCCAAGCAGACGCTGCAGCGGTTCGATGAAAACCACGAGAAGAAACAGAAGAACAGCCGCGGTCGCTTCCGGAGGCAGGACAGGAGCGAACCACTCGCTGATGCGGCGCACGAGCGCCAGGTAAAGGAGAGCGACGAACGTAGCGGACACGGCGTAGAGAAGATTTTTTTGACGGCCGATGTTCAGAAAGTTGTGTCGCTGGACGAAATAGATGAGCGCGACGAAGGGTGGCAACGACATAAGCGACAATGCCAGCGCCAGAGCTTCCCTGCTGTGCCTGACCAAACCAAACACGGGGAAATGAATCGCGCTGAGCAGCAGCGACGCGCCCACGAGGGCGAAGCAAGCAATTTGATGAAATTTTTGTTCTGGCTGGCCCGACATCTCCCGCGCAAACTTCCATTCCCAGGCGAAACTGAGCAACATCAATAGAAACAGCCAGAGTACATAGGCAAGTCCCAGAGAATTGCCGGGGATGGCAAGGTCGAAGTCATGGGCCCGCAACCGCGCGGGCAAAGCCGCAATCAGAAAATAGAACGCGGGAACGTAGACAAGGCCGAGCGTGATTCTCTTGCGGCCAGCCGGGAGAACTGGCCCACGAGTCCCGGCGAACTCTACGTGCATGTGAAACAGCACAGGCGGCAGAAACGTGAGCCCGACACCGATTAGAATAGTGGCGAAAGCAGCCAACGATTGAGGCGGCAGTGCGTAGAAGATTTGTGCGTTCAGCGCCAGGAGCGATCCGGCATAGAAAAAGAAAAGTGCCAGGCACAGGAAGAAAAACACGCGCTCAAAATTTCGCTGTCGGCGATAGCCGAGGATCACGACCATCCAGAACAGCATCAGCAGCGTTCCGGCCGTGAAGCCTATCAATCGGATGTAGGTCAATGCGCTCATCGGAGCTGATGCCAGGAGCAACCAAATCTTACGCCGGAGGTAAATGCACGACAATCACCAAGTGCAAGATTTTTCTGGCATCCCGTAAATATATGTAAATAGGCTATTTACATAGAAATAAGGTGAATGTGAAATTCCGATGAGAACTGTCGAAAATGCAGCGCAAATCCTTGACTTGGAGGGCTTTTCTGCTATATTAGCACTCGCGTGAGAGGAGTGCTAATTCCTATTCTCCTCCCTACAGCAAACCTGATAGCTCACCAACGGAGGTTTTTCGAAGATGGCAGTCAATCTGACGCCGCTCCACGACCGCGTGATCGTGAAGCGCATTGAAGAGAAAGAAACCGTCAAGGGTGGAATCATCATCCCTGACACCGCAAAAGAGAAGCCCCAAGAGGGAGAAGTGATCGCCGTCGGCGCTGGCAAGCGCGAGAAGGGCGAACTGATTCCCCTGGACGTGAAAGCCGGTGACCGCGTGCTGTTTGGCAAGTACAGCGGCACGGAAATCAAAATCGAAGACCAAGAGCTGCTGATCCTCCGCGAAGAAGAGATTCTCGCGAAGCTGAGCGGCGCCGCAAAAGCGGCACGTAAGTAACGCAGTTCTGTAGCGCTGGGCTTCGGCCCGGCACGTAGTAGCCGATCTCTGGTCGGCAGTTATACCTGGTTTCAGCGGTACGTAAAGAATTTCACGGAGGAATTACGCAATGGCAAAGACGATTGTTACGGGAGAGGCTTCGCGCCAGGCGATTCTGCGCGGCGTGAACGCCCTCGCCGATGCAGTAAAGATCACGCTCGGTCCGAAGGGCCGCAATGCAGTGATCGAAAAGAAGTTCGGCGCGCCGATCATCACCAAGGACGGCGTGACGGTTGCAAAGGAAATCGAACTGAAGGATCCCCTGGAGAACATGGGCGCGCAGATGGTGCGCGAAGTCGCTTCCAAGACGTCTGACGTCGCGGGCGACGGCACCACCACCGCCACCGTTCTGGCGCAGGCCATCTTCCGCGAAGGCGTGAAGACGGTTGCCGCCGGCGCGAGCCCCACGGCACTGAAGCGCGGCATTGAAAAGGCCGTCGAAGTCGCCGTTGAAGAAATCAAGAAGCTGCACAAAGACGTGAAGGGCGACATGATCGCCCAGGTCGGCACCATTTCCGCCAACAACGACAAACAAATCGGCGGAATCATCGCCGAAGCGATGAAGAAGGTCGGCAAGGACGGCGTTATCACAGTGGAAGAATCCAAGACCATGGAAACGACGCTGGAAGTCGTGGAAGGCATGCAGTTTGACCGCGGCTACCTCTCGCCCTACTTTGTCACCGACCCGGAGCGTATGGAGTGCGTACTGGAAGACGTGCGCGTTCTGATCCACGAAAAGAAAATCAGCTCGATGAAGGACCTGCTTCCCCTTCTCGAACAGACCGCCAAGATGGGCAAGCCGCTCTTGATCGTCGCCGAAGACATCGAAGGTGAAGCGCTGGCGACTCTCGTCGTGAACAAACTCCGTGGCACGCTGCAATGCGCCGCCGTCAAGGCCCCCGGCTTTGGCGATCGCCGCAAGGCAATGCTCGAAGACATCGCGACTCTCACCGGCGGCAAGGCCATCACCGAAGACCTCGGCTTGAAGCTGGAAAACGTTAAGCTTGAAGACCTCGGCCGCGCGAAGAAAATCACCATTGACAAGGACAACACGACCATCATCGAAGGTCTCGGCAAAGCTTCGGAAATCGAAGGCCGCGTCAAGCAGATCCGCGCACAAGTGGAAAACACCACCAGCGACTACGACAAGGAAAAGCTGCAGGAACGCCTTGCCAAGCTCGTCGGCGGCGTCGCTGTTATCAAAGTCGGTGCGGCAACCGAAACCGAGCTGAAGGAAAAGAAAGCTCGCGTCGAAGACGCCATGCACGCAACTCGCGCAGCTGTCGAGGAAGGTATCGTCCCCGGCGGTGGCACGGCGCTTCTTCGTTGCATCGCAGCCATCGAAAAGCTGAAGTTGCACGATGACGAAGCAGTCGGAGCCGGCATCGTTCGCCGCGCTCTCGAAGAACCCGCTCGCCAAATCGCGCTCAACGCCGGCCACGAAGGCGCCGTTGTGATCGGCAAGGTTCGCGAGTCGAAGGACGAAAACTTTGGCTTCAATGCGGACTCCGGCGACTACGGCGACATGGTCAAGATGGGAGTCATCGACCCGGCAAAGGTCACTCGCCTCGCGCTGCAGAACGCGGCGTCGATTGCGGGCCTGATGCTCACCACGGAAGCTCTCGTGGCCGAGCTCAAGGAAGACTCTCCGAAGGCTGCAGCAGCCGGCGGTCCCGGCGGTGGCGGCATGGGCGGCATGTACTAAGACTTTTCCAGCTAGCCCAGAACCTCAGTCAGCAAAAAGGGCGGTCCGGCTCACCGGGCCGCCTTTTTTCTTGTCTAAGTTGCCTCTCCCTCCCGCCTCCGCTAAACTGCTCCCGCCTCTTTTTTTCAGACTCTCCAGGGGGAGTCAGACGACATGCCAGGACTACTGCAGCGGTTCATGCCGCGCGAAGAGGGTTTTTTTGACCTGTTCGCCAAACAAGCGGACAACGTCGTCGTCGGAGCCAAAGCACTCCAGGCGATGCTCTCCCATTACACCGGCGTTCCCGAACAGGTGCAGAACGTCAAGGCCATCGAGCATGAAGGCGACGAAATCACCCACGGCATCCTCACCAAGCTGAACCAAACCTTCATCACGCCTTTCGATCGCGAAGACATCCACGAGCTCTGCAGCCAGATCGACGACGTCATCGACCTCATTGACGCCGCCGCCAGCCGCTTTGTTCTCTATCGCGTCGACAAAGTTCGCGAAGGCACACTCGATCTCGTCAAGGTTCTCGTCTCGGCCTCCGTCGAAGTCTCCGCCGCCGTTCACTCCCTTAGCACGCCGGAAAAGGCCCTCAAGCACTGCATCGAAATCAATCGCTACGAAAACGAGAGCGACCGCATCTGCCGCACCCTCATTGCCAAGCTCTTCGACGAAGAAACCAATCCCGTCCAAATCATCAAGTGGAAGGAAATTTTCGAAGTCATCGAAACCGCCGTCGATAAATGTGAGGACGTCGCCAACGTCATTGAAGGCGTCATTCTCAAGAGCGCTTAGACCGTGACCGGCTATCATCTTCTACTGATCGTCATCAGCCTCACGCTGGCGTTCGAGTTCTCCAACGGCTGGCATGACGCCGCGAACTCGATCGCTACCGTCGTTTCGACACGCGTTCTTACGCCGTTCCGAGCTGTGGCTCTGGCTGCCTTTTTTAATTTCATCGCCGCATTCGGTCTAAGCACAGCCGTCGCAAGCACCATCGGCAAAGGCATGATCCATATCGAGCTGGTCACGCAGCAAGTCTTGCTGGCAGGACTGCTCGGCGCGATCACTTGGAACCTCTTCACTCTCATTCTCGGCTTGCCCACTAGCTCTTCGCACGCACTGTTCGGTGGTTACGGTGGCGCTGCCGTCGCCCACGCTGGGTTCCGCGCACTTATTCTTAGCGGCTGGATCAAGCCCGTCGTCTTCATCTTCCTCTCGCCCATTATCGGCTTGGGCCTCGCCGCTTTTTTCACTGTTGTCACCAGCTGGATCGTCCGCGGCATGCGTCCGCAAAAAGTCGACCGCTGGTTCCGCCGTCTCCAGCTCCTTTCCGCGTCACTGTTCAGCTTCGGCCACGGCCTCAACGACGCTCAGAAAGGAATGGGCATCATCACCACTGCGCTCGTCGCGGGCGGCCTTCTACCCAATTTTAAAGTTCCTTACTGGGTCATCATCTGCTGCTACCTCGCCATGGGTGGGGGCACGATGGCTGGCGGATGGCGCATCATCAAGACCATGGGCCAGCGTGTCACGAAGCTGACTCCCTTCGGCGGCTTCTCCGCCGAAACTGCTGGCGGCCTCACCGTTGTTGGCAACGCGCTGTTCGGCATTCCCGTAAGCACCACGCACACCATCACAGGCGCAATCGTTGGCGTTGGTGCCACGCGTCGGATCTCTGCAGTTCGCTGGGGCGTCACACGCCGCATCGTCGTCGCCTGGGTCCTCACCATCCCCGGCGCCGCTCTCATCGGCGCTGGCATCTATCATTTCCTCGTCCCGCTCCTGAATCACATCCGCTAGCCCATCGTCCAAATTCCAGCAAAAAAGGCCGACCGCCCGCGTCCGTCAGGAAGTGTCCGTTGGAACAGGGTTACCGTATGGCTAAAAAGTCCAAAAATCGGTGCAACAGTCGCCCCAGAGCGCGATGATGGCAGTACAGCCCGGAAGGTGGCAACGATATGGACGAGACAAAACTCCAGGAACCCGTGTCTTCGGGCGCATCGCAAACGCCCTCGCTAGCGGAACCGGCCGCGGAAGCGCCGGCACCCATGGATGCCCCTGAAGCGCCAAAAAACGACCCATCCACCGCAGCCTCGCGGTACTCACCGGTAAGGATCGCAGGGCCGAAAAGCGCAGAGTCACAATTAGCGGACTTTGTGGCTTTCCTGAAGCGCACCTGGCGCATCTGGGCCATCGCGATCGGTATGTTCGTCGGAGTAATACTGGTCATCGCTTTGCTTCAGAAGATGACCGAAATGGCCAAAATCGCACAACAAAAGCGCTTTGACAAAGCCATCGCCAGCGTAACGCCTGACCATTTAATCGCGCGCTGCGGCAACCCGGCGGAAGACGTCACCAAAGAAGTGTTTCCCGTCGTAATGCGCACTATCCGCTACCAGCCCAACCGTAACGAATCCTTACTCCTCACCTTCAGCAAAACCGCTGAACAACAAAGCGACTGGGTTTTCCTGACCATGAAGGACGAAAGCGGCGCGAAGAGTTTCGATACCGCGGAATCGAAGATTTCGGCGCTCCCGTGCCTCGACTCCACTAAGTAGTCCCGCGCTAAGCATTGGCTGGGACGCTTTGCCCCCGTGGTGGATGTGTAGCGCCCAAGCTAAACGCCATCGTAGGCGATCTCAGACATCCAGCCCCACAATCCGCATCAGCTCGATGGCATTGCTCTTCGTCACCACTCCCTCGCGCAAGCGGTAATCGAATTTCATCTTCCCATGCTCCACCTGATCCTCGAAGTGCACGTTCTTCACCACGGCACCAATCGCAGCGCCGATTTCCGTCAGCGCCAGGTCGTGCGTCGTCACCACCCCGATGGCTCCCGCCTCTACTAATCCTCGCAACAATTTTTCTGCGCCGATTCTCCGGTCGTGCGAATTTGTACCGTCCAGCAATTCGTCGAATAGAAACAGCAGCGCCCTCTCTTTCCCCAACAATTCAAACACGCTCTTGATGTGCAAAATCTCCGTGTAAAAATTCGACCGCCCTTCCTGCAGCGAATCCGCACTCCGGATTCTCGTTCCAATCGCGAGCTCCGTCATTCGCAGCGCCGCAGCACGCACCGGCGCCCCAGCCATCGCCAGCACCGCATTGATCCCCACCGTCCGCAGCAACGTACTCTTCCCGGACATATTCGACCCGCTTACCAGGAGCACGCGCGTCGCCCCGTCGAGCCGCAACGAATTTCTCACGCACTGCGTCGCCGGAATCAGTGGATGGCCTAACTCTGCCGCTTCAAAAAATGCAGGTCCGCCTTTCGCCCCTACCACTTCTGGAAAAACGTCACCCAGATGTTCGTACGAATACGTCGCTAGTGAAATCAGCGCTTCCATCTCACCGGCGATTGCCATCCATCGCCGCAGATGTTTCCCGTGCTTCCGTTTCCACGCCTCCGCCGCGAACGCCACTTGCAACGTATACACAATCAGCCATTCCATAATCTTCCCAAGTAGACTTTCGCGTCCGTCCACCCAATAGACGATTCGCGCCAATCGCCCGACCGCCTTCGACGCCCTGTCGCCGCCGCTCTTCAATTCCGCGGCAAATTCCGCAAGCCGTTTCGTCGCGAACGTCTCTCTCTCAATGCGCGCGAGCACCCTTGAAAAAAGCAAAAGCCCTTCCGCATTGCAATCCAGTAGCGCGAGTGAGTCCTTCGCCCGCTTGTCAAGAAACCGGCGCACCACTCCTTCCATAAACAAGACGCTCAGCAGTGGCCAATACTCCACCGTCATCCCGTAATAGATCGCTGCCGCGCTGGCAGCCATCGCCAGCAGCGCCACAAGCGGCCGCAGCGCTGTGGGCAGCCGCGCTTCGCTCTCTCCCCATTCCAAAACACGCTCCGGCACCAGCCGTGCCCGCAACTCCTCGCCGGCAATGGCCAGGTCGCGATGCAAATCCAGCTTCCCGCGCAACTCTTTCACCAGCTGCTGCCGCTCCCGAATCATTTCGACGCTTGCCACCTGTTTAAGCCAATCCGCCAGCCGCTTCTCGCCCATTGGCAATCGCGCCGTCGAAAGCAATTCAAACAAGCATCCGCACCCAAACAAATCCAGGTCGTCCGCGTACACATGATCCTTCTCGCGAAATTCTTCGCCTGTCGCTCCGCTCCCCGCCCATTTGTCCTCGATTCGCGCAATCCCGCGCCGGTAAAGCGTCACCGCCGATTCCGCCGCCCTCCGCTTCCGCAGCGTCAACTCATGCGCCACCGCCAGCGCCGCGTATAACGCCACCACAATCCACAACCAATCCGCATCCATCGCCTGACGCGCCACCACAAACCACGCCGCCAAAAATCCCGCCGCAATTACCGCCAGCTTCGCATCGCCAAACCGCCGGTGCCGCCCTTCGAACTCCGCCAGCTCCGCCTCATGCTGCGCCAACCGCTTCGCATACTCCGCTCGTGGTTCGCTCACTTCCGCTCCACCTCCCACCTGAACCGTTTGTAACTCTATCACCGCGTCTGTTCCGGCCCACGCCGGTTTCCCGCATCATCCGCTTCATCAACCAGAGATCGCTCCGCCACCATCCAGGACCCCACACTCAATTGAAATAGGCTAGTATCGTTGCCGCTTTTCATTAGCTTGCTCCAAAGCCGAGGTCATTTCATGAATCGTCGCGAATTTCTTAGCGCCACCGCGGCAACTGCGGTTGCTGCTTCTCCCAGATTCTTTGCATTCGAATCGCTCGCCGAAAGCTCTTCTTCCCCCTACAAAGCCCTCTTCAAGCCGCTCGACTCCTTCGCCGAAACCTACCTCCGCGCCATGAATGCGCCCGGTCTAACTCTCGTCCTCGCCGATCGCGATGGCGTCCAGCGCGTCGTAACATATGGCTTCAGCGACATCGAACAAAAGCTTCGCGTAGCTCCCGATCATCTTTTTCAAATCGGCTCCATCAGCAAAAGCTTTCTCGCCAATTGCCTTCTCCAACTCCATCAAGAAGGCAAAATCGATCTGCAAAAGCCGATTCTCGACTATCTCCCCTGGTTCCGTATCGATTCTTCCTTCGAACCCGTCACCGTCCACCATCTCCTCACGCACACTTCTGGTCTTCCTGGCGTCCCTAATGTTTTTCTCTCCGATCCCGCAGCAAAACATCAGGCAGCTTACGCTCCCGGCAAACTCTTCCACTACAACAACACTGCCTTTCAGCTACTCGGCCATCTGCTCATGACGCTCGACAGCGGTCTCCTGCCCGACATCTATCGCAAACGCATCCTCAATCCTCTCGGCATGTCGCAAACCGAACCGGTCATCACGCTCGAAGCCCGCGATCGCACCTCGAAAAATTACGCCGCCTTCCAAAACGATCACACATTTCCGCGTTTCGGCCGTCTCTGCGAAGCTCCCGCCATCATCTCCTCCGACGGCGCAGGCTGCATCGCTTCCACGCCGCACGACATCGGTCTCTATATCCAGATGATTGCCCGCCACGGCGCAGGTCCGAAATCGCGTCTCCTCAACGAAGAAAACTTCGACGTTTTCTCAAAAGCGCACATCAAAGCCGAAGAATTCGGCCCAACCGCCAGCTACGGCTACGGCATCGCTGTGGACACGCTCGACGGCCACAAAATCCTTCGCCACACCGGCGGCATGATCTCTTTCGCCTCCGCCCTGCACGTGGACACCGACGAAGGCGTCGGCGCATTTGCTTCCATCAACGCCATGCAGGGCTATCGCCCCAATCCCGTCGCACAATTCGCCATCCAACTCATGCGCGCCAACCGAGAAAAGAAAAGCTTTCCTGCATCGCCTAAATTGCAGCCGGCAACCTTTATCGAAAATCCTGGCGACTTTGCCGGCACTTATTACTCCGTCGACGGTCGCTCCCTCGAATTCGTAGCGGGCGCGAATAGCCTCTCGTTGAACCACAAAGGCCAAAACATTGCCCTCGAACCGCAGGGCGACGGCATTTTTGTCGCACCTCACCCTGATTTTTCTCGCTTTGTTTTGATTTTTGGCCGCAGCGACGCGAAAGATCCCAAATCGAAAGTCGTCGAGCTCGGCTGGGGCAACGATTGGTTCACAAAACCCGAATACAGCGGCCCGAAAACGTTTGACACGCCCAAGGACTGGGCCGCCTTCCTCGGCCACTATCGCAACGAAAACAATTGGGTCGGCAGCATCCGCATCACATCGAGAAAAGGCAAGCTTCTGGCCGATGGCGCGACTTTACTCGAACCGCAGACGCCAACTCGCTTCCGCATGCGCAGCGACGAAGCCGACACCGAATGGATCGAATTCCACGACATCGTCGACGGCCTCGCCCAGCGCGTCAAACTCTCCGGCGAAGACCTCTGGCGCGTCCTCGCTCCATAGTAGCGGCTCCATGTAGTGTCGCTTCATGCGTAGCGAGGAAACTGCCTTTCTTCTCTGAAATTCTTGCCAATTCAATTCCGTACTACGATCAGACAGAACTCTCAATCCCGAGGCGATTTTCGTCATGACCTATTCCTCTAATTTAGTTCTCTGGGTACTCACTTCCCTGCTCAACGCTGGCGGCGTGGTCGCTGCAGCTCACGCATGGAACACACGCTCTACGAAGAAGTTCGGCCGCCTCCCCTATCTCGTCCCCTCGTTGTTTGTCGCCGCATGGCTCGCAGGCTATTTCAACTCTGGTGTCATAACCCAAGTCATGTCTCTTACGCCGGTCGCGCTCTCGATTCGCGGCATCACAACGAACCTTCTCGCCTACCTGGTCCTCGGCCTCGTCTTTCTCCTTCTCCGCCGCCAGGCAATGAAGCGCGCAGGCACAAAATCATCTGCCCCCAATCCATCCGCGCGTGAATCCATTCCCAACTCTGGCCTCAGCGAAACCGTTGAATCCTTCCTCTCAGCAGCTGACACCGCCAACGTGGACGGCCTCGCTTCAACCTACGCTCCCGATTTTAAGTGCATTCGCGTTGCCGAGACCGGCGGCTTCGTCCAACTCACCGCCGACCAAATGCTCTCTTTTCTCCGTCGCGCCACGTCCGGCCAAACCGTCGTCGGCCATGCCGTTCCCACACAATCCACCAAAATCCATCACGCCGAAATCCTCGGCAACTCCGCCATCGTTCTCCTCACCCGCATCAAAGACGTCGGCGACGGCTTCGAGCCCCTCTTCTACACGCTTCTCTGGAAGCGCGACTCCGGGTCCTGGCGCTTACAGCGCGAAATCGTCCACCAAAAATCCGCCCCAAACTGGGCCTAGCAGAATCGATCCAATCAGCAATTGCCAACCACTCAGCGCCTTTTTTGTCCAACCGTCGTATTCTTTACCAGAACGTTGGGCAGAAATAGCGTCCAATCTGTATAGAGACTCCACAGCAATTACCGCCAACTTCGCATACTCCGCCCGTGGCTCGTTCACTCCCGTTCCGCCTCTCTTGCCTCGTCCTCAGTTACGCAAACCCCTCGCATCTGGTGATTCTAAACGTACTTAACCCCTTTGGATTCAATACTTACAGAAATAGAGGGAGGGGATACCAGGTACCCCGTGTCTCGATCTCGACTCGTCATCCAGGCAGCCATCGAGTCACCAATCACCGGTCACTCGATCCCAGTGCTATCATCCAAAGAGCGTCCCTGTTCCAGACTGAAAACCGAGGACTGACGACCGAGAACCCGCCATGACCGATAACCGCTCCCATTTCGCCACCGCTCCCACTCCCCAACTCACTCTGGCTTTGTGTTTTTACTTACCACTTAAAACTTACATCTTAGAATTCCACTGCGAGCCGCGCCCATGACCACCCATCGTCCAGCATTCGCCACCGTCGAAGAAGCCGTCGAAGAAATCCGCAACGGCCGCATGATCGTCCTCGTTGACGACGAGGACCGCGAAAACGAAGGCGACCTCACCATGGCCGCCGAAAAAATCACGCCGGACGCCATCAACTTCATGGCCAAATTCGGCCGCGGACTCATCTGCATGCCGCTCACGGAAGATCGCTGCGACGAGCTCCACCTCCCGCTGATGTCGCCGATCAACACCAGCGTCCACGGCACCGCGTTCACCGAAGCCATCGACGCACGCGTCGGCGTCTCCACCGGCATCAGCGCAAGCGACCGCGCCATCACTGTCCTTACCGCCATCGATCCGAAAACGCGCCCACAAGATCTCGCTCGCCCCGGCCACATTTTTCCGCTGCGCGCGCGCAACGGTGGCGTCCTCGTTCGCGCCGGCCAAACCGAAGCTAGCGTCGATCTCGCGCGCATTGCCGGCCTCACTCCCGCCGGCGTCATCTGCGAAATCATGGGCGAGGACGGCACAATGTCCCGCGTGCCGCAGCTCATCGAATTCTGTAAAGAGCACAATCTGAAATTGCTCACGGTCGCAGATCTAATCCGCTACCGCATGCAGCACGAACGCTACGTCCGCCGCTTCGCCGAGACCGTCCTAACCACGCGCTTTGGCGATTTCCGCATGATTGCTTATTCGAGCGACGTTGACCACGACCAGCACGTCGCGCTCGTGCGCGGCGAACTCGAAGGCGATTCTCCCGCGCTCGTCCGCGTTCATTCGCACTGTCTCACGGGTGATGTCTTCGGCTCCACTTTGTGCGACTGCAAGGATCTGGTCGAGCGTTCTCTCGAAGCCATCGCCAAAGAAAATCGCGGCGTCTTTCTCTATCTCCATCACACCGGCCGCGGCTTTGGCATCGACCAGCCCGACGAAACCGGAAAGCTCCCGCAAATTCACGTTCACGCGCGCGGCCAACTCGACCGCGAACCCGCCCGCCAGCGCCTAATCCAGCACGAATCCGGCATCGGCGCGCAAATCCTGATCGACCTCGGCCTCCGCGACATCCGCGTCCTAACCAATCACCCAAAAAAAGTCGTCGCCCTCGAAGGCTACGGCATCACTATCGCCGACCAGGTCCCCCTGAACATCAACCAACCCAAGCCCACCCACCAAGTGCTCTAACCATGCATTCAGAATCTTCCGTTGGCAAATCGACAGCGAGGCGGGTTTTGCCGGTGATTGTATTTCTTGTACTAATTACAATGGGATCGGAATTACAACCTCAGGCGCACCGACCGGAAAGAAGAGATTGGCGAATTGATCGCGTATAAGTTGCAAGAAGAGCATGGAACGTGCGGAGTTTTTCTAACTAAACAAATGCGCCCTGTCCGAAGTCGCAGAGCCCCCTTATCTACTGGCTGATTGCACGTCCTTGTTCAAGAACGGCCAAGCCAAAGAGCATTTCACCATATCACGACCAGAAGATGACGCTCATTTGCTCAATTATTCCATTCAAACGGGCGCCATGGAAAAGAACATTCCCAACTGAAAGACCGCGTCTATTTAGGAGGCGACTGATTATTTGAAGCTCGTTTGTCGGGCGTGGAACTTGCCGGTTTACCGGCCGTAAGGTATTTGCGCATTTTTTCGAGGCGCTTTGGGCCTCTACCTTTGATGGCGCGCAAATCGTCCACGCTTTTGAACGCCCCATACGATTTGCGCATCTTTAAAATCTTGTCCGCCGTCGCCGATCCCCGGCACTTCCTGAAGCTGGTCGGAGTTTGCCGTATTTAAATTGATCGGATGGCATGTTAATAATATTATTATATCAATAAATCCGAATGCGGGGAAAAGCCTTAAGAAAGACGACCCCCTTGCACGTCATACATTTCGAGCTCGCCGAAGAGCGCGGCTTGGGTTTCGATCTCGCTGCGGTCGCCGACGAGCACGATTTGCGTGTTCGCTGAATCGAGATATTTCTGCGCGGTCGCTTGCAAATCTGCTGGAGTCAGCGCACGGACTTTATCACGATACGTTTCCAGATAATCGTCAGGCAATTCGTTCAGCGCGACCGTTCCGATTTGCGAGAGCAGTCCGTCCTGCGTGGCAAGACCCATCGAAAAAACGCCGGTCAAATAATTTTGCGCGTCAGCAAGTTCGGATTCCGGCACGGGCAACGAACGCAGTTTGTCGATTTCGTAGAAGATTTCCGTCAACGACGCAGCCACAACGTCATTACGCACTGCGGCTGAAACCGAGAAGTAGCCGTGCTGTTGCAACGCATTGACGCTGCTGCGCGGACTATACGTATAGCCTTTCGCTTCGCGGATATTCATCACGAGCCGCGAGTTGAACGCGCCGCCATACAAACTGTTCGTGAGGCCGAGCTTCACCCAGTGCGGATGGCGGCGCGTGATGGAATGGCAGCCGCAAAGAATCTGCGTCTGCACCGCACCTGGAACGTGCACGAGATAGACGCGGCGGCCGCGCGGGTTCGCCGGAGCAATAGCGGCAGGCACAGCGGGCTTTTTCCCAGACCACGGCGCAAAGATTTTTTCGACGATGGCGAGAATCGCTTTCGGCTCGAAATCGCCGACGAGAAGGAGTGTTCCATTTTCCGGCGTGTACGCTTCGCGATAAACGGTTTGCAGATCTGCAATTTTGTAAGCCGCGACTTGCGCTTCGCTCGCGGAGACTCTTGCATACGGGTGTTCGCCGAACAAAACTTTTCGCAAGCGTTCGCCGGCGAGAAATCCAGGTTGCGTGCGTTCGAGTTTTACTTCTTCGAGCTTTTGGCGGCGTTCCCGCTCAAATTCGCCTTCGGGAAACGACGCTTCGCGCGTAAGTTCATTCACGAGAGCGAGAAGCGGCTCCGCAAATTCGCTGAGACCGCCAAACGAAATCGCGCTGGTATCTTGTCCGGCGCTTGATGAAAGATCGGCGCCGAGCCTGCGCAAATCCTCTTCGATTTGGCGGCTGGCGCGTTTCGCGGTGCCGGTACGAACCATCGTCGCGGTCATTTCGGCAAGGCCAGGCGCTCGGTGCGAAACAGCCGCGTTGCCTGAGCGAAAAAACAGCTGGCCGTGGAAGCGCGGGATCGAATGCGATTCGACGACGACGATTTCGAGGCCGTTGGCCAACTTGCATTTCACGCGCTTCGGCCAATGGACGGCGCGTTCCGCGGAAAGCGCGGGAACGAGATTCGGGGCTTGGCTCGGCGAAGTTGCCATTACGCAACCTCCTTCACGCCTAGATTCGCAGGTGAGCGAAAAACAATTGCGCGATTTTCTTTGCGCAAATATTTTTTCGCCGCTGATTGCACTTGTTCCGGTGTGACCTGCAAGAAGCCGTCGAGAATCGCGTTCACGAGCTGCGGCTCGCCATCGAAGAGCGAGAAGCACGCGAGCAGATGCATCAAGCCGTACTTCGGCATATATCCGCCGCGGCCGCCCTCCAGCATCGCGTAGTAATCCGACCGCCATTTTATTTTTAGTTGCTCCAGTTCGTCGGCGGTGATTCCCTTTTCCTGGACTTCCCGGATTACCCAGTCGAATGCGGCGACCGTTGCGTCGGCCGAAATTTCCGGTTTATGCAGAATGCGCGTGGTCATCTGCGCGGGCCCGTTGTAGCCGAAGATGTCGTCGACGCCACCGTCCGCTTCCACGGCAATCTGCTTCTCGAGGACCAAGTTACGGTGAATACGCCCGGCGCGGCCGCCGTGCAAGGCTTGATCGAGGAGGCCCATGGCGCACCACTCCGCGCTGCGACGGGGTGGAAGGACGTAGCCGATGGCGATGGCGGGGAGTGTGCCGAATTTTTCTTCGACGTGTCCGCACCGTTCTTCGGTTTGAACGGGTTCGGCGGGATCGGCGAAGGGAGGTTTGGGACCGGCGGGAATGTCGGCGAAGTATTTCTCGGCGAGGGAAAAACCTTCTTCGGGTTTGACGTCGCCAAGAATTAGTAGAACGGCATTATTTGGCAAATAGTACGTTTTGAAGAAGGCCCGTACGTCAGCGAGGCTGGCGGCGTCGAGGTCAGCGAAATCGCCATAGAAATTGTGGGCGTTGGCCCAGTTTCGAAATGCAACAGGGGGCATGTCGAGCCAAGGAAAACCGCCGTAAGGCTGGTTCAAGACGTTGACGCGGACTTCTTCCTTGACGACGTCGCGCTGATTGTTGAGATTCTCATCGTCGACTTTGAGTGTGCGCATCCTATCAGCTTCGAGCCAGAGGACGCGGCCGAGTGCGTTCGAAGGGACGGCTTCATAATAATTGGTGACGTCGTACATGGTGGAGCCGTTCAGGACGCCGCCGCTCGAATTGATGAGCTTGATGTGCTCCATTTTCGGGGCGTTGGCGGAGCCTTGAAACATCATGTGTTCGAAAAGGTGCGCGAATCCGCTGCGCCCCTGCGGCTCAAGGCGAAAGCCGATTTTGTAGTAGACGCCGACAGTGACGACGGGCGCGGCGGAATCCGGCGCAATGACGACGCGCAAGCCGTTGCTCAGCATTTTCTGCTCGATTGCTATCTGTGGTCCCTTCACCCATGCCTCCCGGCCGCGGTGGTTGCCGCCTTCGCTTTGTTATGTCGTTTAGCCAATTGCGAAATCGTATCTTCCGGGTCGCGCGAAAGTAAGCGAGCCGCGAGCTGATTTAGAGCTTCATATGCGCCGGCGTATTCACGCGGGAAGCGATGCAACGCGGCAAAGTGCGCCGCGATTACACCGTAGTCACCGCGGGAAAGAGGTCCCGTCCAGGCAGCCCTTGGACCAAGGCGCTCAACATTATTCAGAACCTGCCGTGCGAGGGGAAGAAGCGCACGAACTGCATCGCGCCGTTTGACACCAAGCGACATCATGGCGGTGGTCGCAGCTTCGATGAGTGCAAGCACCTGTCCCGCAGCCATGGACGCAGCGGCGTGATAAAGGACCTTGCCCGAAGCCGGCAAGTGGAGCACGTCACCGCCAAGGGCACGGACCATCTGGCGCGCGAGGCGGAGGGCACCCGGATCGCCTTCGATGGCGAAAACGCGGCCTTCCAGCGGGGGGACGCCGACGCCGGAAAATGTCTGTAGCGGATGCATCGAACCGACGGAAGCGCCGAATGCATGCAGTGGCTGGAGGATTTGGGAATCAAGCGCGCCACTTGTATGCAACACGATTTTCCCTTTCCAATCTTCCGCAAAGAGCCGAGCCAAGTTTTCCGCGACATGTGGAATCGCGGAATCCGGCGTGGCGATCAGAATATATTTTGGCGCCAGGACTTGCCGCGAGATTCCAGCAAAAGCATGTCCCTGTCCAATGAATCGAACGGCGCGGCGCGCGCTAGGCTTGGCGCGTGTGACGACGCCAAAGATTTTCCAGCCCGCTTCACTAAGCGCCCTGCCGAGAGCGCGACCTACCCGCCCTGCACCGATGATCGTAAGATGGCCCTTCATGCCCCTGCTAGAATACCGTGTAGGTAAGGTTAAACCCAACATATGCACTGGATTGCGTCTGCAGGTTTTGGACTCATTGCACTTTTCTGGCTGACGCACGGCCTGCGTGTATTGTACGGCGCGCTGTACCTGCCGAGATTACAGAATTGTGGCGTCGCGTCAGATGAGGACTGCACGAGCATCTCTCTTGTATTTGCGGCGCGAGACGAACAGGAGAAGCTCCCGGCGGCGCTAGAGACGCTGAGCGCGCTGGACTATCCGCAGCTGGAAATCATCGCAATTGACGATCGCTCGACCGACACAACGTCCCGAATTCTAGCTGAGCACGCCAAGAAAGACGCGCGGTTGCGTGTGGTGCGCGTGAACGAACTTCCGAAAGGCTGGCTGGGAAAGCCACACGCGCTACAAAAAGGGTACGAAGCATCAAGCGGTGAGCTCCTGCTTTTTACCGATGCGGACGTGCAATTCCTGCCGGACACGCTCCGCCGCGCGGTGTCACTTTCGCACGAGAGAAAGCTGGATCACCTGACGCTGTTGTGCGGCCTGGTGATGAAAGGTTTTTGGGAAAAACTGGTTCTGACGTTTTTTGCGGTGGTCTTTCAGCTTTCCACTGACCCACAGCGAGTGGCAAATCCGAGATCACGGTCTTACGTTGGAATTGGAGCGTTCCAACTGGTGAGGCGGAGCGTTTACGAAGCGGCCGGAACGCATCGCAAACTGGCACTGGAAGTGGTCGACGATCTGAAGCTGGCGAAGATTGTGCGGGAAGCAGGCGGACGATCCTGCGTCGGCATGGCGCAAGAGCACGTATCGGTACGGTGGCATGCGGGATTCGCAAACATTATACGGGGCGTGACGAAGAATTTTTTCGCGGCAGCGGGTTACCGGATCAGCCTGGTGCTTGCGCATTGCGGGATTATTTTCCTGGCGTGCCTCCTGCCATTCGTTTCGATCGCGTTCCTGCATGGTTGGGCGCGAATCTTTGCGGCAATAGCGATTGGAATCAGTGTCTTGTTTCAAGGCTGCGTGGGGATAGTAATGAAAGCGGGCGCGGTATACGGCATCACGCAACCGATCGGGGCGGTGGTCTACCTGTACATGGTATTCCGGTCGACGGCGGTGACGTTGTGGCAAGGCGGTGTCGTTTGGCGAGGAACGTTTTATTCGCTGGAAGAGCTGCGGCGAGGCCAGCAACAGCCCCACTGATCGATCTCGCCAAGCACGGGCACGATATATCGTGCACCTACTTTCGGAGCTCGGACAGATTGCTCGCAACGGTTCTCAGGATGCGGCCTCGGCGGATTGTACGTCTTTGGAGAATACGCCAGAAAGATCGCGCTGTTTGAGACCGCGGATACGGTCGCGGAGTTGCGCGGCTTTCTCGAATTCGAAATTTTTGGCGGCGTCGCGCATTTGGGTTTCGAGTTTCTTGAGGAGTTCGGCGAGCTGCTCTTCGTTGCGGACGTTTGCTGCGGCAGCATCGAGTTCGGGTTCGTTGAGTGCGACGGTAACGTAGTCGGCTTCGACGATGTGGGCGAGCTCCATGTCAATGCCCTTGATGATCGACATCGGCGTGATGTTATTTTCCGTGTTGTAAGCGACCTGCTTGGCGCGGCGGCGATTGGTTTCGTCGATGGCTTCGTTCATGGAATTCGTGCGGCGGTCGGCGTAGAGAATGGCGCGGCCTTCGACATGGCGCGCGCAGCGGCCGATGGTCTGGATGAGCGACGTGGTGCTGCGGAGAAAACCTTCCTTGTCCGCGTCGAGAATGGCGACGAGCGAGACTTCGGGAAGATCGAGGCCTTCGCGGAGAAGGTTGATGCCGATAAGGACGTCGAATTCACCGCGGCGCAAATCGCGCAAAATTTTGATGCGGTCGAGCGTTTCGACTTCGGAATGCAGGTAACGGCAACGAACGCCGATTTCCGTAAAATATTCGCTGAGATCCTCAGCCATGCGTTTGGTTAGCGTAGTGACGAGAACGCGTTCATTTTTCCCCGCCCGAATGCGAATTTCTTCAAGCAGATCGTCGACCTGGCCCTTGACGGGACGAATTTCGACTTGCGGGTCAACGAGGCCGGTGGGGCGAATGACTTGTTCGACGTACGTACCGCCGGAGCGCGTCAACTCGTACGGGCCGGGCGTAGCGGAAACGTAGACGACCTGATTGAGGCGATGCTCGAACTCTTCGAAAGTGAGTGGGCGATTATCGAGCGCGGACGGCATGCGGAAGCCGTAGTCGACGAGCGTTTGTTTGCGCGAGCGGTCGCCGTGATACATGGCGCGGACCTGCGGAACGGTCTGGTGCGCTTCGTCGATGAAGAGGAGAAAGTCGTTGGGGACATAATCGAGCAGAGTTGGCGGAGCTTCGCCGGGCAAGCGGCCGCTGAGGTGGCGGGAATAATTTTCAATGCCGTGGCAATAGCCGATGGTGCGCATCATTTCGATATCGAACATGGTGCGCTGAACGATGCGCTGCGCTTCGACGAATTTCCCCTGTTTCTCTAATTCTTTTTTCCACCACCCGAGTTCTTCCTGAATGGTCACGATAGCGCGCTCGCGCTGATCCTGCGGCATGACGTAGTGATTTCTCGGGTAGATCGGGACGCGTTTCATGTCTTCCTGGCCGCTGCGGATGGCGCCGGTGATCGGTTCGAATTGGCGGATGACGTCGATTTGATCGCCGAACATTTCAATACGATAGGCCTGATCTTCGTAGGTGGGATAAATTTCGATGACGTCGCCGCGGACGCGGAAAGTTCCGCGACGGAGATCCTCGCTGCGTTCGTAGAGGCTGTCGACGAAGCGGCGGAGGAGCGCTTCGCGAGTAGTCTGCTGGCCTTTTTCGAGCATGACGAGCATGCCGTAGTAGGCGTCGGGTGAACCGATACCGTAAATACAGCTGACGGAAGCAACGACGATGACGTCGCGGCGTTCAAAGAGCGAGCGTGTGGCGCTCATGCGGAGTTTGTCGAGTTCGTCATTGATCGTGGATTCTTTCTCGATGTAGACATCGGCGGCGGGGACATAGGCTTCCGGCTGATAGAAGTCGTAGTAGCTGACGAAATACTCGACGGCGTTTTCCGGGAAGAAGTTTTTGAACTCGTGATAGAGCTGCGCGGCGAGAGTTTTGTTGTGCGCGAGAACGAGTGCGGGGCGGTTGGCTCCGGCGATGACGCGGGCCATGGTGAACGTTTTGCCGGAACCGGTGACGCCGAGAAGGACTTGATGCTTGTCACCAGCGTCGAGGCCGCGGGTGAGGTGATCGATGGCGGCAGGCTGATCGCCGCGAGGCTCGTAGCTGCTTTTGAGTTTGAAGTTCACTGGGGGCGTCTCCTGCGGGTCCGGCGGCTTGCGACGAAACTTAGATTATACCGCTAATGCGGCGGACGTTGCGCGGCGCCTAGTTTCGGGGGCTTGGTTGGAGGATGAGAGGAAGGTCTGAGATGAGTTCGACGGCGGAGTCGGCTTTTGCATGGATGTCGTAGTGGACCCGCGTCGTACCGTCGGCGAGCGCAATGAGGACGTCCATTTGCTGGGAGGCTTTTTGCGTGGAGCGGATGAGCTGGCCGGTCTTTCGCGAAATGTACAGAATGATTTCGTTGGCGCCTTTAGCGCTGCCGCGTGTGCGGAGGCCGCGCTGTTTGTAATCGGCAGGAGTGGAGTCTTGCGGGGAAGACTTTTGTAGCAGTGAAGAAGTTGTGAGAATGAGGGCACAGGGTTCGGAAACGCTTGACTGCTCGAAATCGCCGGCGGGCGTGAACTTCAGCGGAGCGCAGGGTTCATCGCGGACGTACTGAGACCTTTTCTGCCAGCGAAGATCGGCGATGGGAGAAGGGAGCGTTTCGAGTTCCTCGGCGGACCATTTTTCGCCGCGCTTGCGATTTTCGGATTCGACGAGGAACGGGGCCGTGAAACGCGCGGCCCATTCACGCCAGGCTTGTTGTTGTTCCGGAGCGAGTGCGTCGAGGCCCGTGATTTGGTCGATTTCGCCGGTGCGTTCGAGGGCGCAATCGATAAATTTACCTTCGGAGGGAACACGCAGAGTCTTGCCATCACCCGGCTTGGCGTCGCGAGAGAGGATGCTGAGATCGCCTGCGAGCGTAAGAAGCCACGTACGAAGGCGGATGGCGCCCGGCGAGGTGCTAACGTCGGGAGGAAGCACTTCGACCTGAACAATCCCCTGGATGTCGATATTTGCTTGCGTGGGCGAGTCTGGAAGGGAGAGCGCGGATTTGGTTTTGATATCCCGGTCGATTTTGAAATGGATGCGGTAGAAAGACGTGCCGCCCGGTTTGAAGACGGCGACCGGTAGATTTTTCTGTGCGGCGGTGCGGGGCGAAAGAGTTGCGAGAACCAAGAACGCGGCGATGGCAAAGAAAGAGTTCATGGAAGGCGAGTAATTGTAACGGTAATGGTGAGCTTCGAGCCGAAAATTGGAGTGTCCGGAAGACCGGGGACCGGATCGAGCGTGGCTTTCGTTTCGTGCGTGGCGGAACGAGAAGCTCTGAGGAGACTGCCATCGAGCAATGAGATTGTGTTGAAAGAATCGGCGTAGAAAAGCTGGCGGGGAGCGGGGCGCGTTTTCACATTGTTTGTGAGATCTCTGCCGCCCGAGTCAACCCACGTGAGATTTTGCGAGACGTGCAACGTAGCGGTAGGAATCTCGCCGGACGCTTCGAGCCATTCCATGGATTCTTCGCCCTCCGGTTTGGCGCGGTCGGGCGAGAAATTTCCGATGCGATGCGCGGCGCGGTCGCCGAAGTGAAGCGGAGTTTTGGGGAAGACGACATTGGGACGAAATGCATGTCGCGCCCAGAGCGAAAGCAGTGACGAGCCCGAGTCGATCGGACTATCGGCCGATTCGGGGAGGCCGCGGACAAGACCCAGGGTTTCTTCCCGGTAATTGAGCACGGCAAGATTCTGCCAAGCCGCGCATGCGCGCTGAACAGATGGCTGCAACGCGGAGTCGAATGTCTTTGCTTCGGGGTCGCCGTCGCAACTCAGTTGGAATCGATCGAGTTTTTCGACCAGTGATGCGGTGCCATCTGCGTCGACGGCAGAGATTTTCCGAGTGGAACGCCAATTGACCTGGCCTTTCGCTTCGTGGGTGAAGGTATCGGCGTAAGTTTTGTCGCCGATCTTCTCGGTCGACATGCCTCGGGTTTCGACGCGAATCGTGACGGCGACCTGATAGCGTTCTTCGGTGCCAGCGGTGAAGGTGCGCGCGAGGGGTTTTTGTTGGGCCGTGACGGTATGCGATTCGCAGAGGCAGACCGCCATGAAAAGTACTACGCGGGCGATGGAGCACTGGCGCATCAGCGGGGGTATCAGTGGGCCGCGGTTTCGGCGGGAGGCTTGCCGCCGTTGAGTTTGCGGTCGAAGAAATCGGCGGTGGCGTGGTAGGCCGCGAGCCAGTCTTTGTGCAGAAGGAAATCGTGAATTTCGTCGGGGAAGATGAGTTGTTCGATTTCCACGTTGCGGGCGCGGAGACGAGCGACGAGATCGACGGTCTGTGTGAAGTAGACGTTGCGATCGTCGTCGCCGTGAATAAAGAGCACGGGAGATTTCCAGGTGTCGACGGCGGAGACGGGCGAAGAGTCGTGCGCAAGCTTCGTTAGTTCGGCTGGAATGTTTTTGCCATCCCAGTTGTCGGTGGGCCAGTCGTGGACGCCGTGCATGTCTACTCCGGCAGCGAATAGATCGGAATTGCGGCCGAGGCCCATGGCCGTGAGATAGCCGCCATAGCTTCCTCCCCAGAGGCCGATGCGTTTTCCATCGACGTCGGCGCGCGATTGTAGATATTTTCCAGCGGCGACGATGTCTTGATATTCGCTGGCGCCACGGCCAGCGCGATTCGGCGCTTCGCGGAAGGCGCGGCCGTAACCGATGCCGCTGCGATAGTTGACGGCGAGAACGATGTAGCCGCGGTTGGCGAGATACTGATTCATTGCGTAGGAATTCGCGTAGTAGTACATGTAGTGCCAGCCGAGGAGCATCTGGCGCATGGAGCCGCCGTGAATGAAGAGGAGGGCGGGACGTTTTCCGCCGGGCTTTAGATTTTTGGGCAGGAAGAGCTGGCCGTGGATTTCGTAGTTGTCGGCGGATCTGAAGATGGCTTGCTGGGGCTCCACCAAATCGCTCGTGGGAAAGTCGTCCGGAAGTATTTGGATGACTCGCTCTAGAGTTGCGCCCTGTTGCGAGATCGGCAGCTGGACAAATGCTGGAACGCCCGGACCAGAGCCAATGAATGCGATGTTGTTCCCATCGGCCAAGGCGATAGCACTCCAACTGACCGGACTGAGGTTCTCCCACTTCTTCAGACCGTTACCGTCTATGCCGACGCTCCAAATGTGACGGCGGTCGATGTCGTCGCAGTTGGAGTTAAGCAGAATTGTTTTCTTGTCGGGAGTGAAGGACCACTGCTCGACTTCACACTTTCCGGGCGTGAGGAGTTTTGGCGCGCCACCGTTGGCGGAGAGAGCGTAGAGATGCTGCCAGCCGTCGGCTTCGCTGGCCATGACGATGGTGTCGTTGGCGGCCCAATGGATGACGCCACCGCCGGTGTCGTCCGCCATATAGGGGAACGAGTCGTTGAAATTTTGGCCGCTGTGCCAAATTTCTTTGGCTTTGCCGGTCGAAATATCGCCGACCAAGATAGCCCACGGGTGCGGGCGATCCGGTTCGATGAAATAACCTTCGGGCGTGTCGCGGGGCTGCGCAGGCCTGCGAACGAAAGCGATGCGCTTCCCGTCGAGCGACCACTGCGGTGATGAGTCGGTGTCGACGCTAGGCGAAAGAAATTTTATGGATTTTTGCTGCACGTCGTAGACCGCGATAAAGCTGTGATCGCCACGGCCCGATGCGCAGGCGAGGAGTTTTCCATCGGGCGACCATTGCTGCTCGCCATTATGGCCGCGGGCGACGATTTGCGTGGGTTTTGCGCTCGCGTCGAGAGGCGCAAGCCAGACTTGGCCATCACGCGCGTAGGCGACCGTGCCGATTGCCGAGACGGCCGGTGAATGGCCCGCATCAATTTTTTTTGGTTCGCCGCCGCTCCAGGCAATGGACCAGACGGCTTGTTCGACGCCGACGGGATTGCTGGTTGGATTCGGAAATTGTCCGGCGGGATTTTTTCCGCCGCCGCGAGTGTAGACGAGCGTGCTGCCATCGGCCGAGAACGAGAGCGAAGAAATTTCCTGGCCGTCGTCTTCGAGATAGGACGTGAGGCGACGGGCTTTGAAATCCGGACCGTCGGCGATCCACACATTGCGCTTGCCTTGTTCGTCGAGCACCCATGCAATACGATTGCCGGTTTTCGACGCGGTCAAATCCGACGGAAACGGAGCGCTCAGGATTTGCTCGAGCGTGAAGCCTTGCTGTGCCTGTGCATGAACACAAAGAACAGCGAGCAGAATTAGGAGTGAAATTGCTACGAGCGCACGCTTCATTTGTTGCTCCTTCGCTTGAGAAATAATTCGAGCAAAATCGGTTTCAGTCACCGGGTTGCTGCGGGGCGACGGATTGAATCGCGACCCGCGGCCCTTCGAGCGGTCCGCTAATTTGCATGACGCGTTCGGGCCGCGGTGTTTTCGTTTTAGTGGACGCAACACTGTCGAGCGTCAAATCCGCTTCCCTGCCAAAGCTGACGCTTCCTTTCAGACTAATCTCTTCTTGGGACGCACGGAGTTGCAAATGGTTGACCTCGACGCTGCGCGCGCTTACGTGGAACACGCCGTCACCATCGGTCCAGCGGGTTACACCGACGTGCGGTGCGCCGGCCGCGAAACTTGCCGGCACATCCCATCCGCGAAATTCAATTTTCTTGAGCTGAATTTGGCCTTCGCCAGTGAGTTTGTCGAGGAGCGCTTCGCGGCCCACGCCTTCGGTCTTCAAGTCCAGAGCCCCATCGAGCGTTCCTGCGACGCGGTCGGCGACTTTTCCGGCGAGCGGTACTTGGCCGAGCGCGATGCCGGTCGCGCGCAGCTTCAATTCATATAGAGGTTTCGGGTCAAATGTAGCCGTAACGCTCCCCTGCAGCGCTCCGCCTGCCCATTGCGCCTGGCACTTCTCCATCTGAAGGCGTAGCCCACGTAGGGAGGCGTGGCCGCGCAACTGCTTCAACTTAAGTTTTTCGAGCGCAAATTCATCGATGCTCAAGTCGCCTTCTGCGTCGAGGCGCCGCAGCAGTTCACCCGCGTCGGCGGGCTGCCCGGCGCTGCCACCAAGCATTGCGGGGAGGAGGCGCTGGAGCCAACCTGGGCGAGCGCGCGGCCCCATCCAACGATCCATATCCGCCGCGCTGAGCGTGTCGCTGTGCAAATTGAATCGCCAGCGCGGAGCCGTGCCGGAGGCGGACCCTAAAACTGGATTTTCAGAAATGTCGCCCGACCATTCGCCGCCGAAGGCTTCGACGCTTTGAAGACCGACGGCTTTCGCGTTCTGCCGCCACCGCAGAGTCGCCGCTTTAACTTTCACCGGCTGATTCAGGCCCGCAATTTGCAATTCGCCTTTGAGAAACTCCACCTGGCCGTTCCAACCAGACGCCGCGGGATTGCCCCAATTTCTCTGCAGATTGGCGCTCGTCTCGCCGGTCCATTCCCATCCACGGTTCAATTGCTTGCCAAATGAGGCGGCTGCTTTCAGGACGTCATCCGTTTTTTCCGATCTCCCCGCAACGGACACGCTCCCTTCTTTCGAGTCAAAATCGTAGCGCAGACCGAAAGACATCGTTGTCGTGGTGACGCCGGAAGATTTTCCCCTGGGCGCATCGCTCCGATTGGCTGCGCTCCCCTTTTCAGGGGAACCATCCGTCCAAAGGATCGCGACGGGGTCGATCACAAACGTATTTTTTTCCATGCCGCCGCGCACCGCACCAACGCGAATCGTTTGACCTCCCACCGGGCCGAGGGAAATGTTTCCGCCTTGACTTGAAAAGGCCGCCGTTTCCAAACGGATGGGCCATCCACGGAATGTCGCTCCACCGGTGAAATATTGATCAAGCGAGACGCCTTCCGCTACCCCCGGCGCAAACGCGCGGTACCACACGAGGGAATCCGAGGCCTGAATACCGGCGGAATCGACGTGAACGGCGAAGTTTGTTTGTGGAACCGTGGTCAAGGATGCGGTGCCACGCAAATTCGATTTCGGCATCGCAATGATCATTTCATCTAGATTGATGCTGCCGTCCGCGGGAAACCAGCGTCCCTTGCTCCGCAACACGAGCCTGGGATTGTCCGGCCGCTCGGTCAAATCCCATCGGTGTATTTCCGAGGCGCGGGCATTTAGCAAGAAAGTCCACTCGCCCGAGCGCGCATCCGGCACGTCTTTCGTACCGCTCTCGGCCGTAGCGTCGAGATCAAAAAGGCCGCGGACACCTTCGTCCTCTCCACGCGCGAGACGCACCAGATCGGCGAGCGACGCGTGCGTCCATCGAATCTGCAAGCGGGCTGGGCGCAAACGTACGGACGTTCCCGCGACTTCTCCGCGAACCTGAATGGTGCCGGTCGTTTGAAGTTGCACGCCGCTGCGCCACGGCTGGGCTTCCAGATTAATTTGCCAGCGACCGAAAGCGGTTTGTTCCACGCTGCCGTTGACGCTGGTGAAGGCAAACGGTTTCTTGTCGTCGCCAAGTTTGAAGTTGACGCGACCGTCACTCACTTCGATTTTTGCGAGGCGGTTCGTTGCGGCGTCTGGCGAAGCGGCAGCGTGTGGTTTGCCAGGAACACCTCCAACGGCAAGCGTCGAGGGTGGAAGCCAGCGCTCAAGATTCCAGCGGCCTTCAGCATTTTTGACGAGGATCAGACTGGGGCGATCGAGCGACAAAGTGCCAAATTCGAAACGTCCCAGGAAAAGCGCGAGCAGCCGAAGGCGCGCCGACAAGCGGTCCGCGCGCAGGAAATATTCATTTCCGAACGCCGGGTCCTCGCCAACCGTGATCCCCTCGGCATCGAGGCTCGGAAGCGGAAGGAGCGAGGCACTAAAAGTCCGCACATCCACACGCCTGCCAAACGTGCGCTCGAGGCGCGCGATCATGGCGGCGCGGACGCGATGCGTCCGCAAAACGAGATTCACGCCCAATTGAAGCGCGAATGCGAATAGAACGAGGGCTACGCCCCACTTCCAATGTTTTCGGAGTCTGACCAAACGCTATGCCGTCGCTTTCGCGGAAAACGCCGTCAAAAAGTCTCGCAGAGTCTGAGGCAAAAAGGTAGGGGCGTGGGGCCGACTCGCCGCGCCGCAAAACGGCTAGTGAACCGTGTGCAGCATTCGGTTCCAGCGCGTGCGTGCGGGAAGGTGCCGCAACGTATCCAGGACGCCGGAAAGACGCTGCACGAAAGTGCTATTTTGGGCGTAATCGTCGGACGTCGCTTCCACAGACCAATAAATCAGAAAGGGCCGCCCCATGATGGCGTCGCGGTCCACAAAACCCCAGTAGCGGCTGTCAGAGCTTTGATCACGATTGTCACCCATCGCAAAAAACTTATCCGGCGGGACAACAATTTCATCGCCCTGCACGTAGCGTTTTATTTCGGCGATCCATTCCGGCCGCGCGTGTGCGCCGAGAAACTGATTGTTGGCAGGCGGAAAGCGGTAGTTCAACGGGTCGTAGCCAGCGGAAGGATCGTGGACGACATACGGTTCCTTCAATATCTTGCCGCCGATGTAAACGTCTTGGTCCACCAATTTCAGATGGTCGCCCGGTAATCCGATTACGCGTTTCACAAAATGCTGGTGATCGTCGTAGGGATATTTAAAAACGATGATGTCGCCGCGCTCCAGTGCGCGGTAGGGCAAGAGTTTTTCGTACCACGCATCGCCACGCCCGCCGAAAACGAACTTATTCACGAGCAGATGATCGCCGACAAGAAGAGTTTTTTCCATCGACGGCGAAGGAATCTTGAAAGCCTGAACGATGAAACTTGTGCCAAACAGCGCGAGAATCACGGTGACGAGCAGCGATTCGAGATATTCGGAAACAGTGGTTTTTTCGCGGTGCAATCCCGCCGCGGGGGCGGACGTTTCCGTTTGCGGAACTTCTTCCGTCATAGAGCTTCAGTCCTTGGGATGCGTCGCTTCCCATTGTAGCAGCGCAGTGCGCGCCGCCTGCTGCTCGGCTTCCTTTTTTGTTTTGCCTTCGCCGCTGCCAAGGCAGGTGCCGTCCGCCCATACTTCCACTAGAAACGATTTGCGGTGGTCGGGGCCGCTTTCGCCTGCGAGACGGTATTCGGCAGGCGGGCGTCCGTTTTGCTGCAGCATTTCCTGTAGCGCGGATTTCCGGTCGGAGTCCGCTATGCGATCGCCTCGCTCCTTTAGAGCGTCATCGAATAAAACGCGCTTCAGGAAATTGCCGGCCGTTTGCAGCCCGGCGTCGAGAAACACGGCAGCCACAACCGCTTCGAAACCGTCCGCGAGAAGCGCGGGCTTGTCGCGGCCGCCCGTTTTTTCTTCGCCACGGCCGAGGCGCAAATGCTCACCGAGTCCGAGGCGGCGCGCCGCCCGCTCGAGCGAACGGGCATTGACCAGCCGCGCGCGACTCTTCGAAAGCTGGCCTTCCGTCCAATCGGGAAAATTCTCAAGCAAATACTCGCTTGCCAACAAATCGAGCACGGCGTCGCCTAGAAACTCCAACCGTTCGTTGTTTCCAATCCCTGCCGCGATACCTGCATTCTCGCTGTGGCCGGCGCGCAAATCGGGAACGGCGGAGCTGTGCGTCAGAGCAAGGTTGAGAAGCGCCCGGTTCTTGAAGCGGATACCCAGCTTCTCTTCGAGCCGCTCATCGTCACTTTGGTTCATGAAATTCGCGCCGACTTCCGGGGCGAAGGCTTCACTTAGGGGCACTGAGCTTGGTCGCCGCGAGCTTCTTTGCTTCGTCCGATTTGGTTTTGCACGTATTTTGCAGCGAACCAGCGATTCCGGCGCAGTGCGTGTAAGCCGCCACAGCCGCGTCAAAGTGCGACGTATTCTGATTTACGACGCCGAGAATGAACCAGTTGACCGGGTCCGCAACCGTATCCAGCTTTACCGATTCCTCGAGTTCCGGAATTGCGTCCGGGAATTTGCCGCGCCGCCAAGCCACGAGGCCGAGTCCTCCGTGCGCCATCGCCAGAGTTTGATTTTTCGTGTTTGCGAAGACTTCGTCGGTCATACCTTCAGGCTTGGGAAGTGTCGGCACGACTTCCACGGCCCGTTTGCCGAGCACTTCCGCCCGGTCAAGCTTTTTTGTGCCATCCGGCGCGCTCATATTGATGACGCGCGGGATCGTCTGGCTCAAGATTGCCATCGTTGCGACGTCATTCGGATTCAGTACCAATTCCTTCTCGCCATAGTCCATCGCTTTGTCGGGTTTTCCGACCTGTGCCCAGCCGATCGTCAGGAATCCATACGCCATCGAGCGATAGCGGCTCTGCGGGTATTTCTGGAGAAACGTTTCGGTCGCGTCGATTTTAGCCTGGAGGTTCGGCACCGAGCCTTCCGGCATCGCCTGAATTGTCTTCACCGCCGTGTCTTCTTCCGACGAAGCGGGTGGAGTCGCCGGCGTGTCGAGCGACAGCGCCGTGGTCGCGGGTTGTTGGGCGGGTTGCTTGTCTTTGTTCAGAGTTGGCCGTTCCTGCGAGTCTTGCGCGCCAGCGGCTGAACAGATCATCAGCATTGCCAAGAGAATCGCACCCGTCGCCATCGAAAAACATTTCACGTTCTTCATCGTCCTTCTCCTTGTAAAACTAGCCGGGTTAAGGGCGTTCCACCACTTTCGTGGTTTCCATTGCCGCAAGTCCTTTGCTGGCCGCAAGGCGCGCCTGCTCCGGGCCGCCCTGGACGGCGAGTGCTGCCTGATATTCCGCTTTGGCACGATCGTGCTCGCCTTCGCGATCAAGCACCTGCGCGAGATACACGTGAGACCACGCCAGAACCATCGGATCTTTTCCGGTGACGCTCTCACTGTTCGTCAATCGGCCGAAGACTTCTTTCGCCCGCGTGCCGTCGTGGTCGAGCAGTGCGACAAGACCAAGGCCGTACAAGGCGCGCGGTTGATCCGGATATTTCACCAGCACGCGCTGGAACGAGGCTTCGGCGGCACGGGGATTTTTCTCCGCGATGCGGCGTTCGCCTTCCGTCAACGCCGCGATTACTTCCTTATCATTCGGAATCGTTGTGGGCGCCGCTCTCCGGCGCGCGACCGCTTCCGTCTCGGTCGATTCGGATTCCGCGGCACGAACAGGATCGGTAAACTTCAGGGCAGCGACGCGTTTCTGCTCCGTCGGTGCGTCGATAGACCGCACAAGTTCAGGAAAATAGAGGCGAATTCCGGGTTCGGATTGTTCGAATTTTGCGAGCGCTGTGAAAAGTGGACGAACGAAAACCAGGCCGCTGGCGTCATCCATATCCATTGCGGATTCGCGCTCACCGGGCGACATGCGCTTCAGCCTCAATTCCACGGCTCGCACCATACATTCGGCAAAATAGGAGGAGAAATCGTCCTTCAACTCGGCGGGAAGCCGTGGCGCCTTGGCGGCAGCGTCGTAGACCGGCCGCTTGACCGCAACGACGTGGGGATACATCAGGGGGAGCGGATCCAGCAGAAAGTGCAGAAACGCGTGGCGGACCACATCGCTGGGCAGTGCGTCCGAACCGCTCAAGACCAGCGAATAGTGGTCGCCGAAGTTGCGCACGTTGGTGATGCGTCCCACGAGCGGCTCGACGATAATCGTGAACGTGCGCGGATTTGTTGGCTCGAGAATTTCGCGCAGATAACCTGTCGCAACGAAGGTAATGTCGGAAATCGGGTCGTGCAGCTTCTCGATTTCACGGTTGTAAATTGGTTGCACTTGCCGCCACAGCTCGCCAATCTTTTGTTCCTTGTAATAGGCGGTGAGAATTTCCTGAAAGCCCTCGAGCGCAATCACTTCCGGCGGCAGTTCATCGCGGCGAAGAGTAGGCTTGAAATCCGGCGCGGGTCCGCTGACGAGTCCGAACCAGATGTAACGCGAAAGCATCGCGCCCGGATCGGCTAATTCGTGCTGCTGATAAAAATTGCGGAGCACCTCGACGGCCGGGCCTTGTTGGTGCTGCAAGCGGTCTCGCAACTGCGCGCGCATGGGCGACCATTTTTCCGCACTCACGTCCGCTCCGTAGCCAGCGGCGAGCAGCGCGCACATCGTCGTGAACATTGCTTCGCTGCCGTCCACGGTCACGCGCGTTTCGGGAACTTTTTCCCACTTCATCGGCGGCGGAGGCGCAGTTTTCTGTGCGGACGCCGCAAAGGGCAGAGTCGTACTCACGCACAGGAGCGCCACCAACTTGCTAAAATTACTCATCATTTTGGCCTTATGTCCTACCTGGACCTTCCCTGCGGCGACTCAGCGGTCCTTTTAACGTGTTCACTTCGCAGACTCTTGCGGCTCACCACTGCACAATTTCGCTTTCTGCCAATCTACAAGCGCGTCGGGCTTGAGTCAAGAAAAGCCGCCCGCAGGTGCCGAGTCCAACTCTTGCTTACATGGCACGCATCTGCTTAAGTGAGGATGCGCGCGACGCGTCTTAGGATGGCTAGACCTATGCCCCGCTCGACTCGAATTTTCACGCGTTTTCTTATGGCGCTTTCGCTGCTGCTAATTCTCTGCAGCCGGCCCGTGGCAGCGCAGCTTGTTGGCGATCAGGGGCCGTCGCCGGCCGCACAGATGGATTCTTCCAACCCGCAGGCTTCAACCCAGGTTCACGCCGGTAAAAAGCGCCTGGCGAAAGACTTCACGATTAAAGGCGATTCGCAATGGACCGATACGAACATGGATGTGCAGGCCGGCGAGCGCGTAGTTATCACGGCCACGGGCAAATTGCGCTATCTCGACGCAAGAGAAGAAAACGGCCCGGAAGGCGTGCCGCGCGGATTTAAAGATTTGCTGCGGATTCTTCCCTTCAATGGCGCCGGCCGCGGCGCGCTCATTGGACGTATCGGCGATGCCGACACCGCAGAAACGTTTTTGATCGGCACGCAACGGGAAGCGCCTGCGCCGGTAGCAGGAAGGCTTGCGGTCGGACTGAACCAGGCAAACGCCGACGCGGCGGACGGCTCGTACTCCGTGCACATTGAAGTGTACGCGCCGGACGTGGCAGCGCTACGCGTCGTCGTGGCGCAACATTTGAAATTGCTGCCGGGAATTGACAACGTTTTGTTTGCACAAATTCCTCGGCGCATCGGCGACAAAGACGGCAATCTCGGCGACATGGTGAATTTTTTAATTCTCGGCTCGGAGAGCGGCATGCAACGCGTTTTTACGACGGCGGGTTGGGTCAAAGTCGACGCCGACGTGAAAAACACCGTGCTGCACGGCATCATCGGCAGCCTTTCGAAGGAAGCCTACGTGACGATGCCGATGAGCCAGCTGTACCTTTTTGGGAGAGCTCAGGATTACGGCTGGGCCCACGCGGAGCCTATTTCCGTCGTCGCGTCGCGCAACCACCTTCGCATTTGGAAAGCGCCATTCACCGTTGACGGCGAGACGGTTTGGGTTGGCGCAGCGACGCACGACGTCGGGTTTGAACGCGACGAGCGAAATAACGGCATCACGCACAAAATCGATCCCAACATTGACGCCGAGCGCGATTACGTCGAGAAGACTCTATCAAACACGGGCATGGTGGGGCAGGTGATGCACTTTCTTCCCGACAATCCGATGAAAGAAGCCAAGACCGCAACAGGCGGCTCGTTTCATTCGAACGGAGAGGTGCTCATTTTGAAATTGGGCGAGACTACCCGACAATAGAATCGCGCGCCAACCCTTGAACCCGCACGCAAAACAAGTCGGCCTGATTTCAGACACGCATGGGTTGCTGCGCCCGGAAGCGCTCGACGCGCTGCGCGGCTCTGAGTTGATTCTTCATGCGGGTGATGTCGGTAAACCGGAGATTCTCGATGAACTACGGAAACTCGCGCCGGTCGTTGCAATTCGCGGCAACGTGGATACGTCTCCATGGGCCAGGCAACTAAGAGAAACCGAACTCGTCGAAACCGCTGCGGCCAGCTTCTACCTTATCCACAACATCAACGATCTCACCCTAAGCCCGTCTGCCGCCGGAATTCAAGTCGTCCTTTTCGGCCATTCCCATCAACCGACCCAATACGAAAAAGAAGGCGTACTCTATATAAATCCCGGCAGCGCTGGCCCGCGCCGATTCAACCTGCCCATTTCTCTCGCGCGTTTCGGCTTGGCCACGAAGCCTTGGTCCGTTGATTTCATCACGCTGAAGACTGCTGACTGAACTCGTCCCAAAAACAAAAGGGCGGCAGCGTTTCCGCCACCGCCCGTTCGAGTACAAATCATCTTCTAAATTGAAGCCAGGTTATTTGTGCACCGTCGTCGTGACTTTCGCCAGCGTGTCGCGGTGACCGTTTTCGGACACCAGTGACCGAAACGCTGCAAGCGACGCCGGATTGTTTTTCCCCATGTCATCCACGGCGGCGTTGAACTTGTCCAGGCCTTCCGGGCCATTTGTGACGATCACCACGAAAAATGCGTTTGCATCCGTGGTGTGAATGATTTCGCGGTCGAGCGAGTAAGCGTGCAGTGCGCCGTCGGCCATCAATTTTTCCAGCAATGCCACCATGCTGGCTTTTTCGACTTTGCCGCCGGGATCATTCACGCCTTCGCGGCCGATCCACGTCGCTACCCGCAGATAGCCGTTCGTAAATGTGCCCGAGTGGGCTGCGTAATCCCGGCTCGAAAGCACATAGTCCCAATGTTTCGATGCCGAGACGACCGGCGACGTAGATGTCGGCGACGCACGAAGCACATCAAGAACCTTCATCAAATTCGCGATGGAACTAGACGTCATCCAGGTTCCATGATTCGGCGCGCCCTCCTGATGCGACACCGTGGAGAACATCCCGTAGCTGATCAGCGTTCCGTCGTCGACGCTCTTCTTCAACGTTTCGTTGGTCGTAGCCATCTGCTTGTCGTAGTCGCCCCACATCGCACGAGGCACGTCCCATTCCATTACAAACGTATAGACCAGCGGCTTTTCCGCAGCCATCTGTGCGGAAGCTTTTTGTTCACTCAGCCCGATTACCAATGCCATGCAAAAACAAACAACCACACCAAGACCCATTACTCGACTGCGCATGCTTTTCCTCCGAACGCAAATTTCCCCGGCATCGGGGTTAACGATTCAACTCGGCCTGTGTTTCAACAAAAGGAAGGGAACAACTGCGGTGAGACTATTCGCTGGCGCCGTGTAAGTCAAGGCGCGATGCGCATTGCGCGTTCGAGGATATCCTTTTGAACATTCGCTCCAGTAACAAGCGCCACAACAATTTCGCCGTTTCCTGATTTTCGTTGCAGTAGCGCCGCCGTTGCCGCTGCTCCCGCCGGCTCCGCAATAAGTTGCTCTTGCGCCGACAAAACCGCAATCGCGCCCAACATCTCGTCATCGCTTACGAGAACCACGTCATCCACAAGCTCGCGAATCGCACGAACGTTTCTTGCGTCCGGCGTCCGCGTTGCGAGTCCGTCCGCAATCGTGTTGCACGATTCTGTTTCCGTGGCCGCGCCGCTCTTCCACGACAGAAAATAGGAAGGCGCTGTTGCTGCCTGCACTCCAATCACTTTCGCGCCCGGTTTCTGCTGTTTGATCGCTGCTGCGACGCCGCGAATCAGCGCCGTGTCTCCCATCGGCACGTACACAGCCTGCGCATCGGGCGCTTGCTCCAGAATTTCGCAGCCGATCGTTGCTGGCCCGGCCGGCAAAACCGGGTCGGTAGCGTCGTTCAAGAAATAAGCCCCTGTATTTTGTGAGTATTCTTCGGCCGCTTTCCAGGCCGCCGCCAAATCCTCGCTTTCCTTCTCGACGATCGCCGCTCCAAGAGCCGCAATTCGGGCACGTTTCACAGGATTGTTTTTCTTCGGCAAAAAGATCGTGGCCTTCAAGCCAAGTTTCTGCGCCGCATAAGCGACCGCCGCGCCATGATTGCCCGTACTTGACGCAGTAACTTCACGAATCGCCTGCGTTCGCAACTTTTCCGAAAGCGCCCACAACGCGCCGCGCACCTTGAACGATGCCGTCGGCAACTCCATCTCCAGCTTCAGGAATACGCGGCGTCCCGCTGCACGACTCACTGACGCCGCTTCGACCAATCGCGTCGGCGCGAAGTGCTCAGCAAGAAATTTTCTCGCAGACAGAATGTCGGCCAGCGTCGGCCGGATTTTTCTCATACTCGCCTCGGTCGCCATCAACGTCTCGATGAAACCTTAATTCGCCGCCGCGACTGCCTGCGGCCTCATTCCCTTCCACAATGCAATGTATGGCTGCAGTTCCTTCATCATCTTTTCGAACTGCGCCAAATCGAGCGACTGCGCACCGTCGCTGATCGCCTTCTCCGGCGCCGGATGCACCTCCACGATCAATGCGTCCGCGCCAATCGCAACTCCTGCGCGCGCCAGCGCCGGGACGAGCGAACGCTTCCCCGTCGCATGGCTTGGATCCAATATCACCGGCAGGTGTGTCAATTCATTCAGTGCTGGAATCGCCGCAATGTCGCAGGTGTTCCGCGTCACCGTTTCAAACGTGCGAATCCCGCGCTCGCATAGCATCACTTCCGAATTTCCGTGCGCCACGATGTACTCGGCGCTCATCAGCAGCTCTTTCACTGTGCTGCTCAATCCGCGTTTCAGCAGAATCGGTCGCCCGCATTTTCCGAGCGCCTTCAGCAGCACGAAGTTCTGCATGTTCCGCGCGCCAATTTGCAGCACGTCCGCATATTCCGCCACCAGAGACACGTCGCGGTCGCTCATCACTTCCGTTACAACCGCGAGGCCCGTCGCCTTCTTCGCTTTCTGCAGCAGCTTCAACCCTTCTTCTTCCATACCCTGGAAGTCGTAGGGCGACGTCCGTGGTTTGAACGCGCCTCCACGCAATAGTTTCGCGCCCGCCTTCGCCACACCTTCGGCTGCGCGCATGATCTGCTCTTCGCTTTCCACCGAACAAGGCCCCGCCATCACCACAAACTCATTTCCACCAACCTCGGTGCCGTTCACGCGAATCCGCGTCTTCTCTTTGCGAAACTCTCTGCTCACGAATTTGTACGGCGCCGTAATGCGCGTCACCGCTTCCACCTGCGGCATCGCTTCCACGCTCTCCAAGCACGCCGTCACGTCGCCCACGCCAACCACTCCGATCACGACACGCTCTTCGCCCTCAATCGAATGCACTTTGTAGCCGAATCGCTTCACCTGGTCCGTCACTTCGTCTATCTCCTGCCGCGTCGCACGCAATTTCATCGAAATGATCATCGTGGTTCCTCTCCGTGGAGCCTTCGCCCCAAAATAAAAAAGGCCCACTCTGTGCGAGTGGGCCGAATCTCTTCTCGTTTAGTTCTGCTTACAAAATCGCCCCTCGCCACGTTTGTGAGTGGTCCGTAAATCGCCACCAATACGAATAAGCGAGGAACGTCATGCCCCAAACTCTACAACAGCTGTCTCTTCCTGACAACCCTGTCATTCCCTCCCTGTCCTTCCTTCCTCGTGCGGCAAGCTCCAGAGTCCCAGTTTATGAACCGACGCCACGAAAGAGGTCACCTCTTCCTTCGAAGCTTTGCTTTCTGAATTCACTCGGCTTCCGCCGCTGCCAGATTCGGACTTTCCCCAAAAAAGTTTTGATCAGCACACCGCTGCCGTCGGGCAAAACATCCACGCGCACGCAAATCGGCTTCCCGGAACCCACAATCCGAGTGAATCGGTACGATTCGACTGCCTTATCTTTTGATCGCTTTAGCAGCTCCAGCTCGTCCACGACCCGTATGACGTTCAAGAACGCACTTCGCGTTCCGCGTTTGTCCTTCACACTTCGTCCGGGGCCAGGGAAGGAGCGGATTGCTTCGACGGAACTGCTCCCTGTCCGAAAAGCATCACGCAAAAGAAAGTGATTGGAAATATTCGATTCACTTGCTCGCTCGATGTGAACGACGATCGATGCCCTAACTTCTGTTCAAAATACTTCGCCATAAAATTCAAATACCATTTAAATTCGCCCGGCGATCTTGCGTCCGATTTCCGCGCCTTTCGCTCGTGCGTCCGGAATGTAGTTCGTCTCGAGCGTGATCAACCCGTCTCCCCTCAGCACCAGTAACGTATGACCAAACGAGCCAATCATGGCGTGATCTCCCACGCCTTCCATATCTTCAAATCCGGGAATCGCAGACATCGTTGTGCGTAAGGTCGTCCAGTTCCCGCGTCCGAAATCGCGATCGACGGTAAACGCGAACAGGCGGCCGTCTTTGTCCGCCTGGCTCAATCCAAAAGTCTTCACCACACCTTCCAATTTATTCGTGTCCTTCAGCAACTCCAGCGGATTGTCCGTCTTCGGTCCGGGTTTCTTTGAAACTTCTGCAGAATCTCTTTTGGCTTGCTCCATTGCCGCCTTTTGCAACTCGGCGAACGCCGCCGGATTCGTGTAGTACGCGCAACCCGGGTTTTCGCCTTCGCGAATCTCCTGCGCCCGTTCCACCACCACGCCCGCCACCTCCGCGAGCTCTTCCTTGGACAGTAGAGCGCAAGAATTTCCGTCCGTGACGGCGACCGTGTCGCTTCCCCCGACCGCCCCGCCGGTGTACATCGCCGTCTTCTCTTTAACTTTCTTCTTGAGCAGGTGTACACCGTAGATTCCTGCCCCAACAGCGAAGACGCAAATCACCACAAACACTCCGCCAACAATCAAAAGCACTTTACCAACGCTCGACTTTTTCGCGACCGGCACAGTTGCGCGCGGCGCAACTGCGCTCGGCGCCGGTTGAGTAGGCGGCGCAGCTTGCGCCGGAGCACTCTGTACATCGGCGCGCGTACCGCATTTCCCGCAGAACGCGCCCGTGATTGGACTTCCACAATTCCTGCAAAATCCCGCCATCGTAGCCTCCCCGCTTCGAATTAACGCCTATTCTATCTCCCCAATTTCCGATCAAAGTACTTCGCCATGATTCCGAGACACTCGGTCGTTTCCGGCAATTCAAAGTGATACCAAAACGCATGCGGCAGCGCCTCAAACACAACCAACTCCGCATCGTCCCCCGCCGCGAGCAGCGCGCGATGGAACATCGTGGTTCCGCTCAGCAAAATGTCGCGCGTACTCGTCACGGACAACGACGGCGGCCAACCTTTCAAATCGGCAAACAGCGGCGAAAGCACCGGGTCTCGCGGATTCGTTTTGCCGACATAATCATCATGATGCGGCTGCGCGGGATCGATCACGGCCAATTCGCCTGGAAATCCTTCCAGCGTATAGAGCAGCAGCGAATCCCCGGCGCGGCTGAAGTCGCCGGTCCCCGAAAATATTCCCAGCGCGCCTGGCATCGGCAAACCCGACTGCTTGAATCGCGCCGTCGCTTCCGCCGTTAAAATGGCGCCCGCCGAAGTGCCGAAAATTCCAATATTTTTCGGCTTGTACGTCTTCAGCAATTCCTTATACACCGCCACCACGTCGTCCACGGCCGCCGGAAACGGATTCTCCGGCGCCAGCCGGTAGTAAACCGACGCCACTTTGATTTTCGCCAGATTTGCGATCGCGTCGCCTTCAATCAACGACCCCGAATCCGAATTAAATCCTCCACCATGTAAATTAATCAGCACACGATTCTTGTTCGCCTCCGGCGTTTCCAGCGGCGTTATCACGTCGCACCGCACACCACCAATGCTCTGCTCCCGAATGTTCACCGGAAAAAGTTTCTTCGCCACCGCCGACTGCGACGCCCGCCACGCATCCGTCCCCGCGCGCCGCTCGGCCAGATTCTTCGCTCCCGGCCCGCGATGATTCAGCGACTCCAGCCACTTCTGCGCTTCCCTACTGACCGTCGCCGACGGTCGTATCACCCGCGTAATATGCGCCGTCCCATCCGCATCGAACGTCTCACTGTTTTTCTCCTGAGCCGAGATTGGATTCGCAATCGCAGCGAACCCAAACAAAATCGCCACAAAACCACCAGTGATGCGTCGCAATTTCGCCTCCCGAACCCCAATCGCTTCTTTTCATGACTTCTGAGCGCCCCTGATTGTAGACTAGCGCCGATTTTCGAGGAGGATCTTTTGCGTCGCGCCGAATTCCGTTCCCGCATTGTCGCCACTTCCCTGTTGACCGCTTTCGCCTTCGCGGCCTCCGCTTTCGCGCAGGAATTTCCGTCCGCAAAGCCCGAAGCCGTCGGCCTCTCGCCCGAACGTCTCGACCGCATCTCGTCCGCGGTCCAGCACAGCATCGACGATAAACGCATTGCCGGCGCCGTCACGCTCGTTCTGCGTCACGGTCAAGTCGCTTTCTTTAAAGCGCAAGGCATGGCCGACCGCGAAGCAGCCAAACCCATGCAGCGCGACGCCATCTTTCGCATTTGCTCGATGAGCAAACCGATCACCAGCGTCGGCGCCATGATTCTTTATGAAGAAGGAAAATTTCTTCTCGACGATCCCGTTTCAAAATATCTGCCCGAATTCAAGAATCCGAAAGTTCTCGTCAAGCCCGCAAGCGGTCAGGTTTACACAATTCCAGCTAAACGCGAAATCACCATTCGCGACCTCATGCGCCACACTTCCGGCATCACCTATAACTGGAACGAAGACCTCGGCCAGATGTACACCGACTCGAAAGTTGCGCACGGCATCTTGCAGTACGACGGCACCATCGCCGAGAGCGTCAAGAATCTCGCTGCGCAAACCCTGCTCTTCAATCCGGGCGACCGGTGGGAATACAGCCTCGGCATCGACGTTGTCGGCCGCCTCATTGAAGTCTGGTCCGGAAAACCGCTCGATGAATTTTTCCGCACGCGTATCTTCGAGCCGCTCGGCATGCAGGACACCTACTTCTTTATTCCCGACTCCAAAACCCCGCGCCTGGCCACTGCCTATACGTACTACGACGGCAAAGGCCTGAATCGTTTCCCCGATACGCCGATCGTCGAAGGCTCGATGATTTACTCCGCCGACTACCCTTATCGTGGCCCGAAGAAATTATTCGCGGGCGGCGCCGGTCTCAATTCAACCGCAATGGACTACGCCCGCTTCGCCCAAATGATTTTGAACGGCGGAAAACTTGGCAACACGCGAATTCTCAGCCGCAAAACCGTCGAACTCATGTCGCACGATCAACTTGGAAAAGTTGACGTGAATCAGAGCTTCGGCATCGGCTTCGGTATTTCCGGCACGAAAGCCCCGCTCGACGAACTGGGCTCGGTTGGCGACCTCGGCTGGGGCGGCTTCTACTACACCACGTTCTCCATCGACCCCAAAGAAGACCTAATCGTCGTTTTCATGGCGCAGCTTCATCCCACCGGCGGCTTAAGACTCGATCGCGAAGTCGAAGTCCTCGCCGAACAATCCATCAACGATTGAAGTCGTTGCGGACTCGATCGCGACGAGCGTTCGAAGCAGCAGTAGATTGGTAGAGCGACATTTTTGACTGAGGAGGCAGCAGATGAATCAACATTCTCGACGGTTTCCAACTGGATTGTTTTGCGGATTGGCGGGACTTACGCTGTTTTTCGCGGCCGCCTGCAAACTCGGCCCATCCAAAGCGCGCGAAGAGAAATCAACAAAGGTTCCGTCTGCCGCGTCGCAACACTCCAGCGATCCAGGCATCGATCTGAATTGCGTGATCGACCACATCCAGAATCCACCGGAAGCGTTTCACTACACCTACAAGAAGGACACGCCTGACAACAATCTTGTGCAGGAAGCCGACCTGACTCCCGATACGATCGACGGCACCTCGAAAGACAAATATGCTTCACGCACGATTAAGGGCGTAAAGTCCGACAGCGCCAGCTGGCAGACGGCGTGGATGGGCTTGGCCGGAATTTCTGGAATGTCCAGCACGATAGCGCTGATTCATAGCGGTTCCCCGACCGTTCGAGAAGGCACCGAGAAAATGAACGGCTACGACACGATCCGCTATTCCATTGACACCGCGCGCAGCGACGCCGCCGAGGCCGGCCTCTACCGCGCCACCCTCGGCGCAGGCGGATTCGAAAAAGGCATGGCTTGGGTCACCGCAGAAGGCTGCCCCGTCAAGCTCTCGCTCGATTCCGAAATGCACCTCAACAACGGCTCCGTCGAAAAAGACCACTACGAAATCGAAATGGTTAAAAAGTAGAACTGCCCTGCAACCAATGGCGCGTCGCCAAGCCTGATTTCAAATATCGAGCGAATCGCCAGTAATTTGCAGGAGGTAGGTCAATCGGGGGAGGGCGCGAGTACTATTCACCGCCGAGACGAAACGGCCTTGTTCGCGTCCACGACGAGCGAAAAGTCGAGCGCTTTCAAGACGGGCAGAAGTGAATCAAGCCGAGGATTCCCCTTCTCGGATAGGCATCCGGTAGTCCACCGCTGCCCCTTTTTTTGCTTCGGTCGACATCGTACCTCGCAACCCGTATACATCATGAATTAACAGCCCGCGCCAAGAACGGCCATCCGCGGCATTTAGCATCCTCGAAGGCCGAGAGTCCAACTGGAAGCCCCCAGAAAATATTTTTGCGAACTACGAAGATTTTCGTTGACAATACGAAATCCTTCGTAGTAGCCTCCGTTTCATGAAAGCCACCGCACAACAAAACCCGACTCCCTCCGAGTTGGAGATCCTCCAGGTGCTCTGGTCTCACGGACCTTCCACCGTTCGCGAAGTCCACGAGGCCCTGAGCGCGACCAAACAACTCGGCTACACCACCGTCCTTAAACTCATGCAGATTATGTCTGCAAAAGGCATCGTCAGCCGCAGCGAAACGCAGCGCGCGCACGTCTATGAAGCGCAGGAGCCTGCGGAGAAGACCAAGCAGCAATTCGCGGCAGACGTCATGCAACGCGTTTTCCAGGGTTCCGCGAGCGAACTGATGCTACACGCCCTCGCCGGACGCCACAGCTCCAAGGAAGAGCTCAAAGAACTTCGCCGTTTGCTCGACGAATACGAAAGGAAACAGAAATGACCGGCCTAACGTCCTTGTTCGCTCCTGACACTCTGCGCACGCTCGGTTGGTCCCTGCTCCATTTCGTCTGGCAAGGCTTCGCGCTCGCCGCGATCGCTTCCGTCGCGTTCACGCTCTTCCGCCGCGCCTCCACACGCTATATCGTGGGCGTACTGACCCTCTTCGCCATGGTCACTTCCGTGGCCTTCACCGTCGTCGTTCTTCTCAACTCGCAAGCCGCGATGCAAGCCACCGAAAGCGTCGCGACTCCGCTCATTGTCCTCACTCAAAAAACCTTCTTCGCGCAAACCGCACAGCCCGTGATCGCAGGCGCGCCCGCCGTAAAATCTCTCTCCGCCCAAGCGCTTCCCATACTCGTCGAATTCTGGCTCGCCGGAGTTCTCTTCTTCACGCTGCGCACGGCCGGCAGCCTCATCTATCTCGAACGCATCCGCCGCGCCGCCTCAATCTCCGTCGCGCCAGCCCTTCGCGCAAAGTGCCGCGAACTCCAGTCGCGCCTCGGCATCACGCACGTCATCCGCTTCTGCGAATGCCGCTGGCTTGACGCGCCCGCCGTCATCGGCTGGTTCCGTCCCGTCGTTCTTCTTCCCGTTCGCGCGCTCACCGGCCTCACTGAAGATCAAATCGAAGCCGTCATCGCCCACGAACTCGCACACATTCGCCGCTTCGACGCCTTCGCCAATCTTTTCCAGGTCGTCGTGGAATCGCTTCTCTTTTTCCATCCGGCGGTTTGGTGGCTGAACAAGCGCGTGCGCATCGAACGTGAAAACTGCTGCGACGACGTCGCCGTCGCCGCCTGCGGCAATCACCTCGGCTACGCGCGCGCGCTCACCACCATGGAGGAATGGCGCGCCACGCCCGCGTTCAGTCTTGCCGCAAACGGCAGCCCGCTGGCCGCTCGCATCTCTCGCATTCTTGGCGTTCGCCACGCAACGGAAAACCGCACGGCGGGCCTCGGCGCCGGTTTCGTCTGCTTCGCCGCAGCCATTGTCGCCGCTTCCCTGCTCTACGGCGTCGCTCATCCTGCCGCCGCGGCGCGAATCGAAAAAGTTTTGTTCACTCCGGCAGCGCAGGCCTTTCCTACGCCAAGGCCAACGCCAGTTGCAAAGCCTATGCCAATGGTAGCCGTGGCAACGCCCATGCCAAATCCGCTTTCCGCTCCGCAACCTATAGCGGAACCGCAGGAACAATCGTCGGTTAAATCCTCCTACATTGAGGAAATGAAGTCTGTCGGCTTCGATCATCTCGACGTCGACGAACTTGTCTCCCTGAAAATTCAGGGCGTCACGGCCGAATACGTTAAACAAATTCGCGCCGCCGGATTCAACCCCAACGTCGAAGAAGTTTTGGGCATGCGCATTCAGGGCGTCACGCCGGAATACATCAAGTCCATTCGCGACGCGGGCTACACGCCGAACGCCGAAGAAGTCGTAGGAATGAAGATCCAGGGCGTCACCCCCGAATACATCAAGCAGATGCGCGATCTCGGCTTCAAGCCCGACCTCGAACAAATCGTTGGAATGAAAATTCAGGGAGTCACGCCGGAATACGTCAAAAAGATTCGCGATCTCGGCTATAAGCCGGACGCGGAACACATTGTCGGCATGAAAATTCAGGGAGTCACACCGGAATACATCAAGGAAATGCGCGACCTCGGCTTCCAGCCGGATGCGGAACAAATCGTCGGCATGAAAATCCAGGGAGTCACACCGGAGTACGTGAAAGCTCTCGCCGCAGAAGGTTACAAGCTCGACGCCGAAGAAGTCACCAGCGCAAAAATCATGGGCATCACGCCGGAATTTATTCAGAAGGCGAAGAGCCACGGCTTCAAAGACTTGACGATTGAAAAACTGATCCAGCTCAAGAATGCGGATATTTTCTAACGCGAATGGTTTTCTCGAGTAAGTAAGCCCGGTAAATCACGAAGGAGACGTCATGAGTCCTAAGAAACTCGTTGTAACTATTGTTGCGTCCTGCATCGTCCTCGTTTGCGCCCTCGGGCTCTTTGCGACGGACGTGCAGCAACAGAACGGAAGCTGGACGGTGCAACCGTCCGACGAACCCGGAAAAGTCCGCTTCGCGCTGTTGCAACATTGGAAGGGCCACTCCAACAATCACGAGTCGGATTGGCCGGTAAACTCCTTCGAAGGGCTCGACCTCTCCGTCAAAGCCAAACACGAAGTTAAGTTCACAATTCGCCGCGACGCTGGGCGCTTTGAGTGCGAGGGCTACGTCGAGGATTCGGAAGGAGCGGGTGTCTTTCATTTTTTTCCCGATGGGAAGTACGCCACTTCGATGAGCGCCCTCGGCTTTAGCGTCGACCCCGACAAAATATTCGCGATGGCGATTTTCGACGTCAGTCTGAATTTCGCGCAAGAAATGAAGAACTTGAAGCTCAGGAATATGGATTCGGATAAATTGATTTCATTCCGGATTTTTGGCGTCGATACAAAATTCATCCAGGAAATTCGCAAGGAAGGGTTGAACACGGACGACAGCGACAAACTCGTCGCATTTCGCATTCACGGAGTCTCGCCGGAATTTGTGCGTTCTGTCCGCAGCGCGGGCTACACGCCAAACGAAGACGATTTGATCGCGATGCGCATTCACGGCGCAACGCCGGAATGGATGGCGCAACTCAAAAAAGAAGGCTACGACCACATCGAACTGCAGAAACTAATCGCGTTCCGCATCCACGGGGTTTCGCCGGAATTCATCGACAAGATCGAATCGCTCGGCTACAAACATCCGGAACCCGATCAACTTATCGCCATGCGCATTCACGGCGTGACACCGGAATTTATTTCCAACCTGAAATCGCGCGGCATGAAAGATTTGACGATCGACCAGCTCGTGAGCCTGCGCATTCACGGCATCGACTGAACGCACGCTTCAATAAAGCAGAACGGCGATCCGGAAGCGCGAAAAGCCTTTCGGATCCGCCGCGCTGCAAGCGCCGACGGCGGCGGTTTTGTAGCTTCCCTTTTTAATTGTGCCGCTGACTTGCTCGGGTAATTCATTCAGGTCTGGCGCTTCAAAATGAAGAATCGCAAGCGACGCCACGCCCAGAATTGCCACCGAAGAATCACAAGCCTTGCGCGCATCGTCTGGATGCTCCGCGATGCGCAATCCACGCGCGCGCAATAACTCTCCGACTTTCTTTTCTTGTTCTTCTTTCGTGAGCAAACTGACAGCGGTGGAAAAATCCTGCACGCCAAAATACTCTTCGTCGCGCAGTTCTATGGCGATTCCGATCGCTGTCAATTTCGGATTCAAGATATTGGCACGATGTGGAGGAGACTTCATCCAGCCGATGTGCAGTTCATCGATGGACGGCGCTTCGGCGATATTTTCCGCGAGCATGCTGAAATGCGCGCCGGCAGTGCGTGCGCGCTCGGCGATATCCGGCTCACCGGAAAATCGATGCGAGAGACGATTGCGTTCGGCGAGTTGATGAACGTGCGCGCGGGCGGCGGCGGCGAGTTCTGCGCTCCATCTTAGCGGCGGAAGATTTTCGGATTTGCGGTCGTAGTTGACGGCGTCGAAAAGAAATTTTACGTCGCCTGTGGGAACTTGCTGCGAGAAAATGTTTGTCGCAAGCAGTGTGGAAACAATCAGCGCGAGAAAAAATCGCACGAGAAAATTTGCCGGCATGCTTAGCCGCGAACGCGAACCGCGCTAAAGCTCAGGATGACATGGCCGCCGGCCGCGGGCTTGCCAAAACTCATCATCGGCCGGAAGCGCGAGAACAAAAGCATCTGATTCAATTGATGCCGCATGTCCCGGCTGTCCGGTCCGGCAAGAATTTGATAATCGAGCATCTGGCCGTGCTGATCCACGGTCACGTCCACGAGCAGACCATGCGGAAGCGAAAGCTCGGTATCGTGCTGTTCGGGCGCCCAATTGCCGGGATTGTCGGAGAGCGCGAGCAATTCCGCGGGCTGCATCAAATTCAGCGGAACGTCGTTCGCAACGGCTTTTACGGAAATTCCGGGAACCATCATGTGCAGCACGACGACGAAAACGAGAATCGCGGAAAAGAATCCGCCGGTCGCAGGAGCCATGACGGGGCGAAAAACGTTGTCCATCAAAATTTCCATGCGATCGCGGGCGGCAAGCCAACGCCGCTTCCAACCCTGCGTGGATTGCCTCTGCGCTGCAGCGACTTTAATGCGAACTGCGAGATCGGCGGGCGGAACAACGCGTGGCGCACGCGACAAGAGCAGCGAAAGCTTGCGATACTGCTGCAACTGTTCGCGGCACGACGCGCAAGAATCGAGGTGCTGACGGATCGGGACGCGTTCTGCTTGACTCGCGTTAGAGCCGAGGCCGTCGTCCAGATAGCCTGCCAGATTTGACCGAACCGTGGCGCACTTCATAAAGCTTCCTCTTTCGCTCCGTCGAGCAAGGAACGCAAACCAGTTGGAGAAACAGCGTGACCGGTTTCCTTGTGAACCGAACGGCTGGAATCGCTCAAAAGCGGATCCAGCAGATCTTTCAGCGAGCGGCGCCCGCGCAAAATGCGTGACTTCACTGTGCCGACGCTACATTCCAAAACTTCGGCGACTTCTTCGTAGCTCAGTCCTTCGAGGTCCCGCAAAATCACAGCGCTGCGAAAAACATCCGGAACTTGGGCGAGGGCCGCTTGCACGGCGCCCTGAATTTCCAGCGAAGCGAGCTGATCGAAGGGCGTGGCGCCTGCGTCTTCAATTTCCAGCGGCGCGTGGCCTTCTTCGGGTTCGGCGTCGATCGATACGTTCTTTTGCAGGTGACGCTTGAACCAGCGGCGATTGTTGAGCGCTTCGCGAATCGCGATGCGATACAGCCAGGTCTTGAGTGAGCTGCCGCCGCGAAACTTTTTAATTCCCTTGAACGCTTTTAGAAAAACTTCCTGTGTCGCATCGGCAGCGTCGGAGGTGTCTCCGAGCATGCCGAGAATCAGATTGAACACAGCAGCGTGGTAATGCGTGACCAGCCAGTCAAAGGCGGATTCCGAGCCGGCTTGTAGCTCGCCGACGAGTTCGGATTCGTCACGACCCCACGATAGAGCGCTCGCCCAATCGGACACTGGATGCCTTTCCGGGCCGGCCCTTTTCTGCGAAAGGTGAAACTGGGTGCCGTCCCCTGATGGCTGGCGGGCCTGGCCTGCGATCCCTGGCCGCGTACTGCAGCAACCTTGCGGTTGAGCCCGTTGTCCGCTCTCGAAAATTAGACACCGGGAGGAGCGGAAATGTTTCCCGGCTGAGGAGATTGTTCCACCGAGTGGCGACGGATGCAATGGGAAGGAGGTTTTGGGCCAGCCAACCGGAGGGCTTGCTTTGGGAGAGTGAGCCGAACGGGCGAGTGCCAGATTGGGAAGAGTTTTGTGCACACCCCGGTTGTCCCGAAGAAGCTTCGGGATGCACATCCCAGCATTTTGGGCAAAGAGTACGCAACTTATTGAAAAAAATCAGCTTGCGCGGCGCTCTTGCGAAAGAGAGCGAAAAAATGAAGGAAGAGCGAAGAATTCGCAGATGGCCAATCCAGATGGTTATCAAACGAAGGGCTTAGGGGAAAGGCAAAAAGGGATCGTTGTCAAAACAAAGGGGATAGCCAAGATTAGGCTGAGGGTCCGACGGGTTGGTGGGGAGCAAACACAAAGCATGATAGCAGGCGGCCATTTACACAAATATCGGAACGGAAAAAAGAGGGAACGGTGTACCGTACCGCTAAGCGCAGTGCGGAAGACAGAGTCAGCGCGTGGTCGCGACGCGAAGGCGGCCCTGGCGAAGGGACTTCGCGTGCTTGTAACGGTGATCTCAACGTCGCATCCGAGTAGCGTCAAAAAGTGCATCAGCCGTCAGGTGTAAAAGCCTAGAGGGGCCTGGCTGCCCAGACTTTAGACTCTGAGGCTCGCTGCTAGGCTCTTCTCTGGCGAAGCGCTGTAGTTGTCAGTCACGACCTGCGCACCGCGCAGGCAAGCCGCCTTGCCCTCTTGCCGCCACGATCGACATTGCCCGCGAACGGCGCAAGCGTAAAGTATTTCCGTGGCCGCTGGACGTACGCTGACAATTTGAGTTACCAGGTTGCAATGGCTGTTGCGGAAGTGCACGCAACGCTCTGTCAAACAGGGGCAGCGAAACGGAAGACCTCTGCCGCTGTGACAAGCTAACAAGCTGTGCAGAATGAGACGCGTGGCAAGCAAAGAGGGCCACTACTCAGAGAAAAGGCCGATCCTGCATATAATGGCGCATAGCGCCGCGGTGGGGGGTGTCGAATATGTTTCAGAAGCCGTTTCGGAAAGCCGCAATTCTCCTTCTCTTTCCTGCCGTGGTTTGCGCGTTCTTATTGGAAAGGCAGTCATCGGCACAGCTGACGAATGGACAACAATCTGAGGGACCGAGCGCGGGTGTGGCGGAACCCTATGCGGTTGTTCATCGATGGCCGGAGCTCCCGGCCGGATTCGTGCTGGGGCAGGTTTCCGGAGTGGCGGTCGATTCGCACAATCACGTTTTTGTTTTTCATCGCGCGGAGAACTCCTGGGCCGCCGACAAAACGCATGTCATTGCATCACCCACCGTTCTTTGTTTTGATGGCGCTTCCGGAAAACTCATTTCGTCCTGGGGACAGAGTCGCTTCGTCGAACCGCACGGACTGCGCGTGGACCGGAACGACAACGTGTGGGTGACCGATCGCGCGCTGCAGCAAGTGTTCGAGTTTTCTCACGACGGCAAACTCCTACTGACGATCGGTACCGAACGCACAGCCGGTGTCGATGCGACGCACTTCAACTTGCCCGCCGATATTGCTTTCGCCGCGGACGGCAGCATTTATGTGGCCGACGGTTATGGCAACAATCGGGTTGCCAAATTCTCTCCGGATGGAAAGTTCCTGCTCGATTGGGGCCGCAAAGGGACTGAGCCGGGCGAATTCAACCTGCCGCACAGCGTCGCGGTGGATGCGCAAGGGCTTGTCTATGTTGCGGACCGGTCCAATGCTCGCATCCAGGTGTTCGATGGCAGCGGCAAATTTCTAAAGATGTGGAAGTCGGACGAACTGGGCAGGCCATGGTCGCTGACGATTGGCCCGGACAATCTGCTCTATGTGGTGGACGGCGGGGATTTGAAGCCTGTTCCTCCGGATCGTGGGCAGATTCTTAAGCTGGACCTTACCGGCAAAATTTTGGCCAAATGGAGCCGGTTTGGGAATTACGACGGGCAAATTTATTGGGGCCACGATCTGGCGGTCGGCAAAGACGGGGCTGTGTACGTTGGGGACGTGTATCACGGGATGCGGGTTCAAAAATTCGTTCCACGCTAGCGGCATGCGATGTTCGATGCGATACGGGGGCGAGCAGACAAAAATTCCGGCGCCAGAAGCGAGCCGCTGAAGATCGGCCACTACAAAAGAGAAATGCCTGCGGTTTAGGATGAGAGGCGCTTTAGCCAGTTGGCGAGGCGGGCGTGGTCTTCTTGTTCCATTGCGACTAATTTCACACCCATACCGGTTTGGGGTTCGCTCCACTGCACCATGGCGCGCGCGCGGATTTGGCCTACCGGTGCGTCAAGCAATAGTTGAATAAAAGTGCCAGCTGGTGGGGGTTCGGTCGTGCGGATGCATAGACCGCCCAGGGAAAGATTGGCCACACGAGCCACCTGCCGTGTGCTGCCGCTGCGCCATGCCAGAAGTGTTCCCCTGGGCGAGGAAATCCGGGGATGGCGACGAGTATGGTTCGTAGTCGCCACGGAGACCCAAAAGGCGAGCGTACTCTTTTTCGGCTGGCGAGCAAAGACATTCCGGCGAGCGCGGATTGTGCGGCGTTTAATTTTGGGTTTCGGACGGCCATTCGCCGCCCTGCTCGAGGAATTCGAGGCCGATCGTCGCCCGGCTGGAAAAGGAGCGCCAATAGATGACTCGAGCGCGGGCCCAGAAGTTGCCACGAACCGACTTGAGCATCAAGAGGCTGCCCGGCTCCCAAAGCCGCTGGGTGGATACTCGGGCGCCACGAGGACTGATATTTTGCGTAGAGGTGGTTTCGGGGCTCCAGGTCCGGCTCAGGTTGGTGAGTTCCACTGGTTCGGCCACGATGGACCGGGCGTGTCTGCGGACACCTCCGTTGGCTTCAGCGAGTGTTTCGCCGGTTTGGGACACAGCGGTTCCTCCCCCTTTTCACATTATTTGTCGGAGGATTCTTACAACAATACGGTATTTACCCGAGTTTGCGGGGATCCACGGATATGTGACCAAAAGGGGAAGCCCGATGGCGAAAGCGGGAGTTCGCGTTACGGTTTAGATAGGGCAAGTGCGTATGTATAGTGTCGAGAACCGGATTTGGGGCTGTACGGTAGCGTACGGTACTGCTACGAAGTTCCCATTGACGGAGAGGGCGCTTCGCGGGAGACTGCGTTAAGGCGATTGCCGCTGATGAACTGGGTACTTACATTTGAGGCTATGAAGACGCGGGCGATACGCGTCCTGAAGGCGATTTATCTAGCAGGGTTGTTCACGCTGGCCATGGGACTGTTTTGTGGCGAGTTTCCGGAATCGCTGCGGCTCGTCGACGATACGACGAACGATTATGTAGCGGATTCGAGCGCGAGCGCGGCACGCGAGAATGAATCAGTGCGCGAAACTGAATTCGGCCACAAACAAACGGTGCGCGAAGAATATATCGCGGCGCCGATTTGGCGGACCGAGCGGTTTCTAAGCACTTCTTCATCGGGGTTCGAGTTGACGGAACCCGCGCCGATTTCGGGCCAAGAGCTTCTTCCCCTTCTCTCCATCCGACGAACGTAAGCAGGAAAATCACATAACGTAGTGCGCTTCCGCGCCGGGCCGATTTGTATCTGCGCCCAGGAAAGCTGACGGAGCCACCCTCGCGGTTACGCGCTGCGTTTTCCCGTACATTCCAGGTCCAAAGCGGGCCCTTCGTGGGCTGAGGAAGTGATGCGTGAGTTCGGGTACCAGGTCACCCGGACTTGCGGCTAATCGAGATTGAGTTGGCGGAGGTGGCCAAGCAGAGGGACGTTGTCGTGTGTTGATTTGGCCAAAATCAGTCCCTCTTGCTGTACCTCGTGCATGAGGTACCACACAGGGCCCGCGTCAGGCACGCGGGCCCTGTAGTTTTTTTGGGGGCGGGGAAACGGACAGAGGCAGAATGGAAAAGAGGTAAATTGACCGGATGAAACAGCGGGGCGGCGAGATTGGCGAAGAGAAGAAAGTGGGGCTGGCGCGGGCGCTATCGAAGATGGGATTTTGCTCGCGGTCGGATGCGGCGGAGAAAATTCGAGCGGGGCGGGTGAGAGTGAATGGGGTGGTGCGGCGCGACATCGAAACGCCGGTGCGGGTGGGGCGCGACAAGATTGAAGTGGATGGGCGTGGCGTGGCGGCGAAAGAGTTCGTGTATTGGATGGTGAATAAGCCAAGGGGGATTGTAACAACGGCGGAGGATGAGAAAGGGCGCGAGACGGTGTATGCGTTGTTGCCGAAAGGCGTTCCGTGGATGGGACCGGTGGGGCGGCTGGATAAAGCGAGCGAGGGATTGCTGTTTTTGACGAATGACACAGAGTGGGCGGCTCGGATTACGGCGCCGGAGGGTCACGTGGAGAAGAAATATGCGGTGCAGATTGGAGCGGTGGCGGATGAAACTTTGTTGAAGAAGTTGGAAACCGGTGTGATGGATGGCGGAGAGAGGTTGCGGGCGACGCGAGCGACGTTGGTGCGCGCAGGAGAGAAGAATAGTTGGATTGAGATTGTATTGGAGGAAGGAAGGAACCGGCAGATCCGGCGGATGCTAGAGCGTTGTGGGGTGGAAGTGTTGCGGTTGATAAGGGTGGCGATTGGGGGAGTGGAGCTGGGGACGTTGGCGAAGGACGCGGCGCGGGTGATGACGCGGGCGGAGGTTAAGATGTTAAAGCTGGGCAAGCATTTCCAGGGGCTAAAGCCCCTGGACTACACAAGCAAGAAAAACACAAGGCGAAGAAAATAATTATTGAGGCGGGGCCTCGGTGCCCGCGCCGATTTTGGTGGTGGAGCCGAAGCGTTTGTAGTTGGTGTATTTGACGGTGACGCGAATGTGGACGGGACCGGCGGTGAAGCGAAGCGTGTCGTCGGTGTGCGTGTAAGTGGGGACCCAGAGGTCGCCGAAAAGATTTTCGCGATAGGTCGTGAAGTGAGCGAAGCGATTCTCGTTGTGCTTCGTGACGATATCGGGAACGGCTTTGCCGTAAGTTTTCACGATTTGGAGATCGTGGTCGTCAACCCAGATACGGCCTTCGAAGTAGCGCTGCTTTTTCTCGATCACTTTGGGAGCTACGTCGAAGACGTAGGTGGAGAGGTCGTCAATTTTTTGGCGACCGACGTAAGTGATGTTGTATTTGGTGAGTTCGTCGGAGGTGAAGGCGAAGGGCTGGATTTTTTTTAGATCGTCCAAGTCTTCCTGGGTCATTTGAATCCGCGTGAGCGTGTCGGCCGGGGCATAGGTGACCTTTTCGAAGCGCTTCCCTGTCGGCGTAAAGAGGATGTCGCTTTGGATCTCATAGTTACCATCGGGAATATCGTCGGAGTCGAGGGTTTGCATCTGGAAATATTGTGTCCACGTGTAGGAGCCGAGAAACTGTTTGAGCGTTTCTTCCTTGGCGGCAAATTTCTGGATGATTTGATCGGTCGGGAGAGCGGGTGGCTCTTTGGTGATGGGGGCTTCTTCGACTTTGCGTGCGACTGGCTTGGATTTGATGGCACCCGGCGCACTGGGAGCAGGTCCAGAGGCGGGCGGTGGTGTGAGCGGGCCAGTGGATTGGGCCACCAGGGTTGCGGCGAAGAAGAGAGAGGCGAGCGGAAGCGGATAGCGGGTGAATCTCACCGAATTCAGAAGGCTAAGCAACGTGGCTCCTGCGAAAAGAAATGGCATGTAGATTGGACTTTAAAAATAGCATGGCGGTTGCATGGCGGGGACGAAAAGAAAAATTGAAGAGGCAGCTCGCCACAGGAGGCGGCCTCTACAACACCCAGAGAACTCGTTACAGCGTTTTTTGAGAAATGGTGGAGCCGAAGGGATTCGAACCCTCGACCTCCTCGATGCCATCGAGGCGCGCTCCCAACTGCGCCACGGCCCCACCGGGAAGAACAAAACAAGTTTAACACTCGTGCGCGGACGTCGTCCAGAAAAGGCGGTTGGAGCGAGACCCGCACTGCAGCGGTGAAGTGTCAGGCTTCACTGAGGATGAGGTATCGTTTAGGCGGTAGTCGTGGAGGAAAGATGAACGGCGAGGGGGTTCACGCAGCGGAGTTGATTGCGCTCTTGCTGCTCGTGTTGGTGGTGGCTTTTGCGGTGCTGGCGCAAAAGATCAAGACGCCCTATCCAATTGTGCTGGTGATCGCCGGGCTGGGGCTGAGTTTTGTTCCTGGGATTCCGAAGGTGCAATTGAATCCGGAAGTTGTGTTTCTGGTGGTGTTGCCGCCGCTGCTGTACAGCGGAGCGTGGCAGACGTCGTGGCGGGATTTCCGCAAAAACTTTGTGAGCATTTTCATGCTGGCGGTGGGACTGGTGGCGTTTACGGCGATCGGTGTGGCGTTTGCTGCGCCGTGGGTGTTTAAGGGGTTCGACTGGCGGCTGGGATTTGTGTTGGGCGCGGTGCTTTCGACGACGGACGCGATTGCCGCAACAGCGATTGCACGACGGCTGGGATTGCCGAAGCGGATTGTGGACATACTCGAAGGCGAGAGTTTGGTGAACGACGCGACCGGTTTGGTGGCGCTGACGTTTGCTGTGGCGTTGGTGGTGACGGGGGAACGGCCAACGGTGGCGCAGGGATTTTTACGATTGACGTATTTGATTCTGGCGGGAATTGCGATTGGGTTAGTGATTGGGCTGGTGGTGGAGTGGTTCGAACGGCGGCTGAATGACGGGCCGATTGAGATTACGGTCAGCATCGTGGTGCCGTACGTCGTGTATTTGGTGGCGGAGGCGGCGCACGCATCGGGCGTGATGGCAGTGATTGCGTGCGGATTGTATCTGTCGCGAAAGAGTTCGGAGTTTTTTTCAGCGACCGTGCGGATACAAGCGTGGGCGGTGTGGGATTCGCTGACGTTTGTGTTGAATGGACTGGTGTTCATGGCGATCGGGTTACAGTTGCCCTATGTGATCAGCGAGTTGAAGGGTTACAAGCTAAGCGGATTGATTGTGGACGGGCTAGCACTGAGCGTGATTTTGATTTTGTTGCGGCTGATCTGGATGTATCCAGGGACGTACATTGCAAATTTGATCCGACGGAAAGTGTTGGGCCAAAAAGTTGTGATGCCCGCTCCCAAGCAGATTTTTGTAGTGGGATGGACGGGAATGCGCGGAGTGGTGGCGCTGGCCGCAGCGATTTCGTTGCCGGAAGTTCTGGATAGCGGGGCGGCGTTCCCGCAGCGGAACATGATTATTTTTCTGACATTCGCCGTGATTATCGTGACGCTGGTGGGACAGGGACTGACACTGCCGCCATTGATTCGAGTGCTGGGGCTGGCGGGAATTGCGGTGTCCAATGATGAGGAGCATCATGCGCGGCAACAAATACTGAGGACGGCACTGGAGCGATTGAATCAGGAGCGGGCGAAGGATGGCGACGATTTTTCCGATGTGTACGACAACTTGTTGAAGATGTACCAAACAAAGATTGAGAAATATTCGAGCGGATTGGAGCCGGAGACGGTCCTGGCTCGAAAGCGAACGGCGAAGCATGCGCAGCTCTTGCGCGAAATGCTGCGAGTGGAGCGGCGGACGGCGGTGCAATTGCGAAATGACGGAGCGATTGACGACGCGCTGCTGCGTCGACTGGAGCGCGAGTTGGATTTGACGGAAGAGCGATTGACGATCGGCGCACGGACGGCGTGAGCTTGGTGGATGCTCATGCGTTGAGCTTGGTGCCGTAGTTTTTCAGGCATTTCGTTCCTGCGTCGCACATTACGATAACGATGCTGGCGTCGGTGTTGAGTTTTTCCTGGAGTAACGCTACGGACTCTGCTGCGGCGTAAGCTGGGGCACGGGATTAAACAGATTCGGCGCGCCGGCCGGGGCACTAATCCGCGCAATGCTGGCGCAAAAGCGACAGGAAGCTGAGATGGGCGCGCGTTTGGGAGCGGCCGCGGAGAACGACCGCAGCGATGGTGCGAGTCGCTTCAGTGTCCGAGATGGAAACGTAGCGGCAGCCGGACTTTCTGTCGATGGCCATTTCGGGAATCAGCGAGACGCCTATTCCGGCGCTTACCATGCCCAGCAGACTGGAAAACTGTCCGCTTTCGAAGATGACTTGTGGGTGGACGCGGGCACGATCGCAGGCAGCGACCGCGTTTTCGCGGAAACAATGCCCATCGCGAAGCAGGAGGAACGGTTCCTGGCGGACGTCCTTGAGGGAGATGGAGCGACGGCGTGCCAATTTGTGTTTTTGCGAAAGGACGGCGAAGAGCGGTTCGGTGAGGAGCGGGAAGGATTCGAATTCGTGGCCGCGAATCGGGAGGGCGAGAACGGCGACGTCTATGGCGCCGGCGCGGAGGCGGTCGAGCAGGACGGGAGTAATTTCTTCTATTACGCTGAGTTGAGCCTGCGGGAATTTTCTCGCAAACTCTGTGAGGAGGCGCGGTAGGAGATACGGCGCGACAGTGGGGATGGCGCCAACGGTGACGGAGCCGCCGACCGAGCCTTTTTGTTCGACAACGTCGCCCCGGGCGGCTTCGAGCTCGCGCAAGACGCCGCGTGCTCGCGGGAGGAAAGCTTTGCCGACTTCGGTGAGGCGAACGGAGCGGCCGAGGCGGTCGAAAAGACGGGCGCCGAGCTCATCTTCTAATTTGAGAATTTGCTGCGAGAGCGAAGGTTGCGAGACGTGGGATTGTTCGGCGGCGCGGGAGAAAGAACCGGTGTCGGCGACAGCGCAGAAGTAGCGAAGTTGATGGAGTTCGATACGCCAGTCATCAGTCGTCAGTATTCAGTTCTCAGTAAGTGTGACCGTTTCTTGTGACTGGGGACTAAATTCTGAAGCCCGAGAGCTGTTCTCCTTCACAAATTTGCCTATAGGCTATGCCTATCCATCTTATCTGAAGTAGATATTGGAACAATAGGGGGTACGATACATACTCTTGCTTAGTCGCCGCATGGACGACGAACTCATGGACAAGAAAGTCCTCTCACAGGAGCAGAACGTGTCAAGCGAAGCGAAATGCCCATTTGCAGGAAGAACTTCAGCGCCCAAGAACAGCGATTGGTGGCCGAGTCAACTGAATGTGCAGATTCTCCACCAACAATCTCCGTTATCAGATCCGATGGGCGAGGAGTTTGACTACGCCAAGGAATTCAACAGCCTCGACCTGAATGCTGTGGTCAAGGACCTTCATGCTGTAATGACGGATTCGCAGGATTGGTGGCCGGCCGACTTTGGCCACTACGGGCCGCTATTCATTCGGATGGCGTGGCACAGCGCGGGCACGTATCGCATCGGCGACGGGCGCGGCGGCGGTGGTACAGGACAGCAGCGCTTCGCACCGCTGAATAGCTGGCCGGATAACGTGAGCCTGGACAAGGCGCGCCGCCTGCTCTGGCCAATCAAGCAAAAATATGGCCGCAAGATTTCCTGGGCCGACCTGATGATTCTCGCGGGCAACGTTGCGCTCGAGTCCATGGGCTTCAAGACATTTGGCTTCGGCGGAGGCCGCGCGGACGTGTGGGAGCCCGAAGAGGTTTATTGGGGGCCGGAAAGCAAGTGGCTGGGTGACGAGCGCTACACAGGAGACCGCGATCTGCAAAATCCTCTCGGCGCGGTACAGATGGGTCTGATCTACGTCAATCCGGAAGGGCCAAATGGCAAGCCCGATCCCATCGCGGCGGCCAGGGACATTCGCGAAACGTTCCGTCGCATGGCCATGAATGATGAAGAAACAGTCGCACTGATTGCCGGCGGCCATACGTTTGGTAAGACACACGGCGCCGGCGAAGCGGCAAATGTGGGGCCGGAACCGGAAGCGGCTCCCATTGAAGAGCAGGGACTGGGATGGAAGAGCAAATTCCGCAGCGGCAAAGGTGCTGACGCAATCACCAGCGGCCTGGAAGTAATCTGGACCAAGACACCAACCAAGTGGAGCAACAGCTTCTTCGAGAACCTGTTCGGCTATGAATGGGAACTCACCAAGAGCCCCTCCGGGGCGCACCAGTGGACGCCCAAGAATGGAGCAGGCCACGGCACTGTGCCGGACGCGCACGATGCGTCGAAGCGCCACTCGCCATCGATGCTGACTACAGACCTCGCGTTGCGGCTCGACCCTGCTTACGAAAAAATTTCGCGGCGCTTCTACGAGCACCCGGATCAGTTTGCAGACGCGTTTGCGCGCGCGTGGTTCAAACTGACTCATCGGGACATGGGCCCCAAGGTTCGCTATCTCGGCCCGCTTGTTCCCAAGGAGACGCTACCCTTTCAAGATCCAATCCCCTCCGTGAATCATCCGCTGATCGGGGAACAGGACATCACCGTGCTCAAGGCGAAAATCCTCGCGTCAGGGCTCTCCGTTTCTGAGCTCGTCTCGACCGCATGGGCTTCGGCCTCGACGTTCCGCGGCTCAGACAAGCGCGGTGGTGCAAACGGCGCGCGTATTCGCCTCGCGCCGCAAAAGGATTGGGCGGTCAACCAGCCGGCTCAGCTGGCAAAGGTTCTGCATACGCTTGAAGCGCTGCAAAAAGATTTCAACGCTTCGGCGACCGGAGGGAAGAAAGTTTCGTTGGCTGACCTGATTGTTCTGGGCGGCTCTGCGGCAATCGAGAAAGCCGCGAAGGCTGCTGGGCACGACGTCAAGGTTGCGTTCCGGCCGGGACGCATGGACGCCTCGCAAGAACAAACCGACGTTGCTTCGTTCGAGCCACTCGAACCAAAGGCAGATGGGTTCCGCAACTATCTCGGCGGCAAATCGGGCGCCGCTCCGGAAGAATTGTTGGTGGATCGCGCGCAGTTGCTGAAACTGACGGCGCCGGAGATGACCGTTCTCGTCGGTGGCATGCGCGTACTCGGAGCTAATCACGAAAAGTCCACGCATGGCGTCTTCACAAAGAAGCCAGAGACTTTAACGAACGATTTCTTCGCCAACCTGCTCGACATGGCTACGGTATGGCAGCTAAGCAATTCGTCCAATGGCTCCGGTGAGGTCTACGAGGGCCGAGACCGGAAGACAAACGCGCTCAAGTGGACCGGCACGCGTGTCGACCTGATTTTCGGTTCGCACTCCCAACTACGCGCACTCGCGGAAGTTTATGCATGCGCGGACTCCGGTGAGAAGTTCGTGAAAGACTTCGTGGCTGCGTGGACCAACGTCATGAATCACGATCGGTTTGACTTGACCTGATCTAGTTCCAAAAAAGGCAAAACTGATCGGCGAAACGAGGAGGGGCGAGCACTTAGCTCGCCCTTTCTGTTTTAGTGGAGCAGTCGATAGATATCAGAGCGTTCGAGAATTGCGCTTGGGGCGCCTCGCCCGGCCACGATGAGTACAGCTTTGCCGATTTCCTCGGTCGTTTGCACGTTTGCGGGCGAGAATTTGCGAAGCAGAAGCATCAGCGGAGTGCCGACGGCGTAGAAGAAATTGTAGAGAGGGGTCTTGGATTTGATGCCATGCATCGGAAGGACGGCGCCGATGCGAAACATGTAGGCGGCTTTGAATGGCAAACGGAGGATGGCGTTTTCGGTTTGACCTTTGACGCGCGCCCACATGGAGCGGCCTTTTTCGGTGCTGTCGGTGCCGGCGCCGGAGATGTAGATAAAAGTCATTTGCGGATTGATTCTGGCGAGCGAGTTTGCGACAGCTACGGGTAGATCGAAATTGATGAGGCGGTAGTCGGGTTCCTTCGTGCCAGCGGCGGAGGATCCGAGAGAAAAGAAGCAGAGGTCGTAGCCAGCCATTTGATTTTCGTAGGCGGCGACGTCGTAGAGGTCGGGAAGGACGAGCGTTTGGAGTTTCGGGTGGTCTTGCGCAAGCGGGGAACGACCGACGGCGAGGACAATTTCAACGGAGGGGTCGACGAGGCACTCGCGAAGGACGCCCTGGCCGATCATTCCGGTTGCGCCAAAAAGGATGATTCTCATTGGCGTTCGTTCCCGCCAAAAACGATATCAGATTTGGCGATACAGCTGAAGGCGAAGGCACTCTGTTTTGTGGTGCGGGACTAGAGTAAGGTGGAAGGCGTTTGCAGTCATGGGAGAGATCGGATGGCAAAGCTAACGTTTCTGGGCGCGGCGGGAACAGTGACGGGTTCGAGATATCTGGTGGAGGCGGCAGGGAAAAAGCTACTGGTCGACTGCGGAATATTTCAGGGTTCGCGGGAGTTGGAAGAGCGAAATTTTAAGGCGCTGCCGGTGAGTCCTGCGGCGATTGATTATTGCGTGCTGACGCATGCGCACCTGGACCATGTCGGCTGGCTTCCTTGCCTGACGCGCGACGGGTACAAGAACAAGATTTATGCGAACCAGGCGACGATTGAGCTGACGACGCTGTCGCTGAAAGACTCGGGACATTTGCAGGAAGAAGATGCGGAACGGGCGAAACGAAGGGCGAAGAACAGCAACGCGGCGGATATTCGGCCGCTGTACACGAGCGAGGACGTGGAGCCGATGCTGGGCCGGTTGACGCCTATGCCGCGCAGCGGGGGATTTGATGTGTCGCCGGAGTTTCATGTGGAGTCGTTTGACGCAGGGCATATTTTGGGATCGTCGAGTTTGCAGCTGACGATTCGCGAAGGCGGAAAAAACACGACGGTGGTTTTTTCGGGGGACGTGGGGCGTTATAGCCAGCCGATATTGAACGATCCGGTTACGCCGCCGGGCGGCGACTACGTGATTTGCGAATCGACATACGGCGACCGAGAGCATCCGGAGGGCGATCCGGTACAAGTGTTGGCGGATATTGTGAACCGCGTGGTGAAGCGCGGTGGCTCGATTGTGATTCCTGCGTTTGCGATCGGACGGACGCAGACTTTCATGTACTTCCTGCGCCAACTGGAAGACGAGCAGAGGATTCCGCGAATTCCCGTGTACGTGGACAGTCCGATGGCATTGAGCGCGACGGATTTTTATGTGCGTCACAAGGAAGACCACGACCTGGACATGACGCGGCTAGACGATTCGGGCGATCACGATCCTTTGAATGTGCGCGAGTTTCATTTGACGCGGAGCGCGGAGGATTCGAAAAAAATCAATGATGTGAAGACACCGTGCATCATTATTTCGGCGAGCGGAATGATTACGGGCGGGCGCGTGCTGCACCACCTGGCGCAGCGTTTGCCAGACGCGAAAAACGCGGTGATCCTCGCGGGCTTCCAGGCAGAGGGCACTCGAGGACGGGCTTTGCAAGAGGGCGCGAAGATGATGCACCTGTTTGGCGACGCGGTTCCGGTGAACGCGGAGATCATCGAGATGGGGCAGTTCTCAGCGCACGCGGGAAAAAGCGAATTGTTACGATGGATGGGCGGGCTGAAAGCCACGCCGAAGAAGATGTGGCTGACGCACGGCGAGCCGGCGGCGGCCCAAGCGCTCCAGGCAGCGGCAAAAGCGAAGTTTTCGTGGGACGTGGCGGTGGCGCGGTACCTGGATTCGGTCGATTTGGCCTGAGGCGACTCGCGCAATTATTTTCGGTGTGGCAGGAAACTTTTTCGAGTCTCATCTCGTCTATACAAGCAAGACCACTCGCGGGGTAGGGGGCTAACCACCACAGGGCAACCGACCGTCAGTTCCCTACCCCAAAGAAATATGTAAGTCGTTGTAAATACACAACTTAATCTACTGTTAATGGACGCCCAGCCTTTCGGTCGGGCGCATCTCGGCGACGGAGCTGCACCGTGTACCGGCCGACTTCCCGACTCAGACTCGATGTCAGAATCTTGGGCTGGAAATGTGACTTTCCTTCCTCGAAAATTTCCAAAAATTTAGTCCGTAGCGAAAACCTAAGGGCAGCTAGGAGGCGCGGAGCTTTGAAAAACGCTCTTCGGCGGCGGAGAGCGTTTCTTCCTTTTTGCAGAAGGTGAAGCGGACCTGCGAGGCACCGTCCTGGGCGTCGTTGTAAAAACTGGATCCGGGGACGCACGCGACGCCGATCTCCTGAACGAGATATTTGGCGAAGGCGACGTCTTTGGATTCGGAGGCGAAGCGGGGATCGTTTTCCGGAAACTGGAAGCGGGAGATGTCGGTCATGATGTAGTAGGCGCCGCGCGGTTTGAAGACCGTAAAGCCAGCGGAAGAAAGAATTTTGAGCAGGCGCTCGCGCTTTTTTGCGTACGTGGCGGCGAGGCCGTCGTAGTAGGACTGCGGAGAGTGCAGCGCGATCGCTCCGGCTTGTTGGAGCGGCGCGGCGGCGCCGACCGTAAGAAAATCGTGAACTTTGCGGATGGCTTGCGTCGTTTCCGGGGGAGCGATGGCCCAACCGACGCGCCAGCCGGTAACGCTATACGTCTTTGACATGCCGTTGATGACGATAGTGCGTTCGCGCATGCCATCGAGGCGGGCCATTGTGAAGTGCTCGGTGCCGTCGTATAGGATGTGCTCGTAAATTTCGTCGGTGACGCAGTAGGCGTTCCACTTGATACAGAGATCGCGGATGAATTCGAGTTCTTTGCGGGTGAAGACTTTGCCCGTGGGATTGTTCGGCGTGTTGAGGATGATGGCTTTGGTGTGCGCGGAGAAGGCGGCGGCGAGTTCGTTGAAGTCGAAGGTCCACTCGGAGTTTTCATCTTTGGGCGGCTTCATTTTGACAAAACGAGGTGAAGCGCCGGAAAGAATCGCGTCGGGGCCGTAATTTTCGTAAAAAGGCTCAAAGACGACGATTTCGTCGCCAGGATTGATGATGGCAAGCATGGCGGACATCATCGCTTCGGTGGAACCGCAGCAGATGGTGATTTCGCGTTCAGGGTCGATGCGGATTCCCTGGGTGCGCTCGAATTTCTCCACGACGGAATCGCGCAGTGCTTTTGCGCCCCAAGTGATGGCGTATTGATTGATGTCGTCGCTGATAGCCTGACGGGCTGCTTCTTTGACGGAGTCTGGCGCGGGAAAATCCGGAAATCCCTGCGAAAGATTGACGGCGCTGTGCTTTAGCGCAAGGCGCGTCATCTCGCGGATGACCGACTCGGTGAATTGTTCGGCTTTCGCCGAGATCATGCGGCGCGAAATTTGCGCCATGGAAGACTGCGTAGTCATTCAGCACCCGAAGAAGTTGAGGTTGAAAGTTTAAGGTCGAACACAAGAAAAGCAAAGCGCGGAAGCGTCAGCGCGATTGATGGGTCGCAGAACCGGCGGCGGCAGTGGTGGAAGCCGGCACGTTCGCGCTAGTGCCATAAATCATGCGGTAAAGCTGCGCGTTGCGAAGGACAATTTGCACATATTCCCGCGTTTGCGTGAACGGAATGGATTCCACCAGCTCGGGAATCTCCTCGTAGTTGCGTTCGGCCTTCCACGCCGCAATGCGGTCTTCCCCGGCGTTGTAGGCAGCAAGTGCACCTTCCGGGGAGCCCGTCAACTGAACGAGACCTTTGAAGTAGAAAGTGCCTAGCTGAATGTTGTAGGCGGGGTCGAAGAGCCGATCCTTTGAATATTTTATGTGGAGTTGTTTCGCAAGGAGTTTCGCGGTCTTGGGGAGAAGCTGCATTAGACCATAGGCATTCGCGTAAGAAATCACATCGGATTGAAACGTGGATTCCTGACGGATGAGGCCGGCGACGACGGCCGGATCGAGATCGTTTCTGCCGGATTCGCGGCGCAGAGGAGATTCGTAGGGCAGCGGGTAAAGCGCCTTCCAGACATTAAGCGGGATTTCGTTGAAATTTCGCGAATCAAAACTGGGGACGATGCTGCGGGCGTAGGCCATGCCTGCGGCGAAGTGGCCCTGATCGAATGCGGCTTGCGCAGCTTCCAGAAGGAAACGAGGCGAGCCGGTGGCGTAGAACGCGGACTTGAGTTCCTGTTCGGCCGAGGCATCAAACGCGATAGAGCGAAGGGCTTGCCCGCGAGCCCAGCGATCTTCCGCAGCAGCCGGAATCGGCTCGTCAAACGAGCGCAATGCAGGTGGCGGGGGAATTTTTTCCAAGAAATCGGGAGCGTCGCGGTCGCCCGGGCCCAGTTTGGCGAGTACAGCCGCCGCTGCATAGCCGAAATAAGTCTGTGGAAAACGGTCTACGGCTTTCTGGTAGAAAGCTCGAGCGTGAGCTGGATTGCCGGAGCGTTCGGCGTTGCGACCAAGAAAATAGAGAGCGTCAACCGTGTTAGCCGAAACCGGATATTTTTCGAGGAAGCGCCGGAAGCGATCGTCGGAATCAGCCGCGCGATTCAGGTACGAGACCCAGGCGATACGCCATTCGGCGTTGAAATCATTTTTGCCGTCGGGATAGGTATCGAGAACACGCTGGTAATACTGAGCGGCTTTGTTGCGATCTAGATTGACCCAATAGTAGTTACCTGCCGCCATGAGCGCTTCTTCGGCCCAGCGAGAATTAGGATATTTCTGCAGGATCGCTTCGGTGGATGCAAACATCGCCGAGTCATTTTTTTCGGTGCGCTGGAACTGCGAGAGGGCGTAGAGGCGCTCCGCGTCTACTTCCGGGTCGGTAGGAGCTAACGAAGAAACGAGCGAAACCGGCGATTTTAGCTGGACGCGGCATTGCGCTACGCGCAATTGGGCGCGCTGGCGCACGGGATTAGCGGGCTCGTGCAACATGCTCACGAGTTTTTCGAATTCGGGGCGGGCTTCACGCCATTTGTGTGCGTCGAAAAAAGCCTGTGCACGCTGGTCCTGCATTTCGGCGGTGCCGTAAGGAAACTCCGAGCGAAGTTGTTTTTGCAGGGAAGGAAGAGCGGAACCGGCAATTTTGGCTTCGTCGACGAGAGGAAACTTATAGAAAATTGATTGGTAATCTTTGACGGCGCGGACAGGCTGACCGGCAGCTTGATAAGCGCGAGCGCGCTCGATAAGGAGCGCAGGCTTATTATTGACGGCGGAATAAGAATTGAGCGCGTCGATAGCCGCTTGGGGGCGACCCATTTCCCTCGCGGTGGGCGCGTACGATTCGAGAACAGATTCCTTGTTGGCGGTGTTGGGGAACTCGGTCAGAATTTTTTGCAGGTCGGCGAACGCCACGGCATTTTTCTTTGCAGCACGATTGGCCAGGGCGCGCCAGTACAAAACATATTCCTGAAGAACGGTGTCACCCTTCGCTTTGGCAAACCAGGCCAACGCATTCGCGGTGCGATTTTTCTGATTGTCGTCATATGCAAGGGCGAGTGCGGCCCGAGCTCCCCAGATATTTCCGGAATTCTTGTTGGCGAAAAAGGAGAGTTTTTCGTACGCGCCCGGCGTGGCGTTGTGCAATGCGCGAGCGAGTTCAGAAAGTTGTTGCAGAGCGGAGGCATCGTCCGCGCTGGAGGTGGCGATGTCCGGAGCGGAAGTATCCGGTTTGCAGCCGGCGCGGCAGGGGACCGCGGCTTTTTTCGATTTGCGTTTCTTCGACGACTGCGCGGACGCGGAAAATGACGCGGCGAGCGACACAAATAATATCAACGCGAACGCGGTCGCGGATCGAAATGCGGCGGCGCGAGAATGGAGTTTTGTGAAGAACTTAGTGTTGGCGCACAGGCGCGGCATATGGATATTCACCAAGCGCGCTGGCGTCGCCTTCTGCAAGAATCTCGACCATCCAGCGGTAAAAATAGTCAACAGGATGATCCATGATGGGTTTGAAACGGCGGTCGTATTCGCGATGAGCTTTCTCAATGTCGTCTTTCAATCGGATGCAGATATCTTTATTTTCGCGGCCCAGGCGAACCTGATCCGGCCTCAACATTTTAATATCTTGCATGGAAACTTTCGCCACCCGATTTGCACGCCTGTGTAGTTCTTGTTCCTCAGCGGAAAGCTGGTTGACGTCGAACTCACCCGGCAGGTCCACGACGTCTTCGACCGGCAGAGGTTCCGGCTCGAAGGGGACTTGCACAACGGGAGCCGGCGGAGGCGCAGGCTGGCGCTGGGCGACGGGTCTGGCGTGCATGACGGAGGCCGGTGCCATGGGTGTCGGCGGAACGGGTTCGGAGGCTGCGGCCGGCGCTTCCATAGCGACAGCCGATGCCAGGCGCGCCAGCTCATTGTCGAAAGGCGAACGCTGGGCCGGTTGCATTGCAATGGTGATGAATCTCGATAGGACTTCAAGGGAGGCGTTCAGGGACGCAGCGGCGGTCTGCGCACGAAGGAGCGGTGGAAGTGCGTTCGTCGGGCGGTTACTGGCGCAAGCCGAGACGACGTCATTGACGGCATGGTGCATCTCGTCGGCAGCGCGCTGGAGGCGCTCGAGGTTGTCGCGCAACGCGCGGGCGATGGCTTGTTCGACAGCTGTGGGTTGTTCCTGTGCCATAGCTACATTTACGGAGCGTCCGACCGGCCGGAAAAAGCTCCGTTTAGCTATTGTGAAAGGGGCTACAACAATCGTCAACCATGCAGCGCCACCGTTGTGCCCAATTATTGCCCATCGCTAGTCCGGTCCAGCGTCGTAAGTCAAAAGTGATTAGGCAGCTAAAAACGCATGATCAGGTGTCACACGATTGTATTTTTCCCAAGTGGTCGTTCAAATCTATCTCGGAGCGCCTGGTACCGATTGCGCTGCTGGCGTCAACGCAGGTAGTGAAATTCGGAGAAGCGACGCGAAAACGACTGTATGCACGCCGCAGGCGTGCCTACGTTGATCGGTATTTTTGCGATGCGATGGAACGTCGTTATCGGCGGGCAGCTTTTTCCAAGAGTTTTCTCGGCTACACGACGTACAAGGTCGGTTTTGTTGCCAGAGAAGGGTTGTTATCCGCGATTGGCTTGCTGCTGCCGTGCGCGATATTGTGGGTTCTGGTAAGAGTGCTGCCGCCTTGCACGCAACGGCGGCCTCTGGCGGAAGGAAACCCAAGCGTAAGCCACGGCGACGACTAGACCTCAGTCCAAAGTGCTCAACCTGATGTAAAGCGACCCCGTGAATCGTCACTAGACGGGCGGCACTCGCTTTCCTAGCAGCCCTTACAAGAGTCGTGCGAAAGCGGTAAAATAGGATCGTAAGGGGGGCGACACGGTTTCGACGGAAGCTGTCGCGTCTCGGAGGCATGCCGGGGGCCAACCACCCGTAATCGGCTGGAAACTAGAACTGCCAACAACAACTTGGCACTTGCTGCTTAATTAATTAAGCGCACGCTTCCCCGGGCTTTGCTCATGGGCCCGGCAAGAGGCGTCAAACAGTGAGCTGGTCGTCGCCTTTCGGTCCGTAAGGCGACGGCGAGATTCATCGGACTAGCTGGATGCGTTTCTTGCTCGTTCTGAGCGCGACCGGCGAACCAAACTGAACTGAGATAAGCATGTAGGCTCCGTGGCGTAGCGCTTTTCGGACGGGGGTTCGACTCCCCCCGCCTCCACCATCACTAACCTCCCTGTAATTAATAGGTTACGGGCGTTTTGGAGTGTGTCGTGTTCCAGTTGCGTTCCAACTTGGACTTTAACTGGAGGTGGGGGGAACTCCCCCTGCATCCAGATGATTGAAAACGGAGGATGAAGTCATTTCAGCGCGGCGCAGACTGCAGCAAAAATTTGCTTGTCGCAGGTTACGAAATTCAAGATATCGCCGTCCGAAATAAAAGTCTCGGGCCGAATTAGTTCCAGCTGCGACCAAAACAAATCTGTGAGATCTCTTGCCTCAGAGTTCTTCAGACTGAACCCGGGCCCAAAGTTGACGAAGGCTGCGACTTGGCCGGCCTTCATCGAAGTCTCGAAAATGTTCCCTTCGTACAGGCGTCCCAGATCTCGGGGAGCGTTGAACACATACCATTCGTCGTAAATGTCGTGCGGCAACTTGTCGACCGATTGAACCTTTGGGCTGTAAGCAATCCCTCCTCGACTCTGCCACCCAGCGATCGTTTCGTCTTCATTCGGCACAAACGATCCGCTATCGAAAGACG